>OGIN01000249.1_pt1 | contig 63111 bp, 58 predicted proteins | sample 1571851 | NCBI WGS metagenome assembly OGIN01 (sample SAMEA2582123, study PRJEB24529) | metagenome | biome: Human gut stool | place: China | collected 2011 | reverse complement strand
AGGATTTTGAGGGACACAGCCTGTCGGTCAGCGATGTGATCGCACTTAAACGCAATGGCGAGGTGTCTGTGCATTATGTGGACAGCATCGGTTTCAAGGAACTGCCGGGGTTTCTGGATAAAAAGCCGGAACGCCTTTCTGTTCTGCAAAACCTCAAGGAGAAGTGCGATGCCCCGGAGTGCAATCCCACGGTATGCCGGAAAGTGAGGGCTGAACATGAACTTTAACCATGAAGAACTCATGCTGATGATGCTCTACAACACCGGCACCCGGCTGGGGTTCATCCACGAACTGCGGCTCATGCAGTGCTACCTGATGCCCGATGAGACTGCCCTGCGGGAGTTGTCGGAGGGGGTTATCGAAAAGCTGAAACTGCTGACTGATGCAGAGTTTGCCGAACTAGAATTTCCTCCGGACTGACTTTCGCCGCCTGCGGGCGGCGTACATAGGCTCTTTTACAATGGGATTCGGTGTGGTATACTGAACTCGACAAATCGGAATTTGAATTTCTATAAATTATGACCTCTTAACAGAGGTTATAGGTTATCAATAAAATCCTCCAAAAGCCTTGGAAATAAAGGATTTTTCGCTGTGTGCTCGCCTTATCCCTTTATACGATTTCACTATTGTTTATGCTTCCCTCGTGACCTCATAAGGGAAAAATCAAGGGAAGAAAAAACTCGTAACACAATATAACAAAATGTGGTAATCAGGAAACTGTGACATATGTGCGAATATATTATACTGGAGGATTTTATAATGGACAAGTACATTTACGATAACAGCAACGGCTTATGGTATGAATTACAGGGAGATTATTACATCCCCTGTTTGGTATTACCTGCCGAAAAAGAAGAAAGGCATATCGGAGTATGGGGACAGCGGCATTTGCGGTATATCCGTGAGCATAGAAAAGTGTTCTACATCAAGCTGTTGACAAGCGGCAAACTGCAATCCCACCTTGCCGATGTTGAAGAACAGGCACAGGAACTGTTTGACCATCTTATGAAACAACGGGCAGAGCGTGAGGGCATTACCGAAAAACTGAAAGCAGACAACCAAATGGAATGGGTTGGCAGAATGAGCAATCTGCGGTCTGCGGTTACGGAAACTGTCAATGCCGAGGTGATCTTCGTATGAGAAAACGGAAGTATTACCTTTACCTCACAGCAGAGGAGCGGCGGTATATCTTCAATGCTTTGCTTGCTTTCCGCAACAGACTGATAGCACAAGGCAGATATACGGATGCCGTTGACGAGGTTATGATAAAGTTCGCAAAATGAGACTGTAACGCCAAAATACACAAAATCGAGGGGTAAGGTACAAACACCTTACCCCTCTGTTTTTGCGGTCAGAAAATAGCTTGAAATATGGCTTTTCATCCCATTTTCGTTACTTGTCTACTTTCTCTAACATCGCATCATAAATTGCCTGTGTTTCTTTTGGATCGCTCATTCCAATGACAAGAGTTTTCTCGCCGGAAGTCAAGATAATATGCTCTTTAGCACCTGTATAGGAATATAAGGTGTATGATCCAAATTCATCATTTTGGAAAATGCCCATAGATAGTTTGGGAGAACCAAAACCGCTTGTTCGCACTCCTACATCTAAATTCTTACGGTATTCAATGGTCTCAATTTCGGAATAATCGATCTCCAGGTCTGTCCAATAGGTTGCATTGATCGTTAATGCTGTATCTTCGCACTTTACCTCGATGTTACCAGTAAACATTAAAAGAGCAACACCTAATAAAATGATGGGTACTATAACTGCGGTTATTCTAAGCGCAATTTTTTCCGCACCGCTTTTGGGCGCTTCAGCATATACAATTCCTTCCTTTTGATGCTGTTTGTAAATGAAATAAGAGTAAACTATAGGAATAATCGCCAAAGCAGCAATCACACATACTACAACCCATACCATCACTTTTAGAGGAAGAAAAATGGAGAGCAATAAAATAAGTCCTCCAACTACCCAGACCTTACCGCCAAATCTATGCGTTTTATTCCAATTCTCCTCGTTATTCAACGCCCAAGAAATCTTGATACCCAGCGTTCTGTTTTGTTTAACTTTGGGTAAGTAATTGCCTATAAAGATGAACATTACTCCGAGCATAGCCGGCATAAAAAATGCTAAATCAAATTCTTTGCCAAAAGCTGCACGATACATTATTCCGTTTGCGAAAAGGGATATAATCGGAAGAATCCAAAAAACCATTCCCAATGCTTTTTGATTTTGATCTTTTTGTTTTTTATCCAATGAAGTAAAAAGCAAACAAACAAAATGGAAAATCAAAAGTATGATAGGTGTACCAAAGACAGCAAAGACCTTTCCGCTTAATCCGTCCGCATTGCCGTCAGCTCCCCAATGGGTTGTAATAATGTCAGGCAAATCATTCCACATAATGATCCCGAATAAAGCCGGAAGTAAAATAATAATTGACGATATTATAACCTTAATCTTGTTCTTTTTAAGCATTATCATTATCCCCTTTCAAATCTGCAATCCATAGCATAGTTTCCTCCAAAACAGAGGTGTTGATTTCATAGAAAATGAACTTTCCTTCTCTTGTATCTCTGATTAAGTCAGCATCCTTCAACACCGATAGATGTCTTGAAATCGAAGGTGCTGTTACAGAGAAATGGTTGGTAATCTCTCCCGCAGACATTCGCCCCTTTTTCAGCATATTTAGTATTTCACGGCGAATTGGGTCAGCAAGAGCTTTTAATGTCTGTTGCAGTCCCATTTGACATCCTCCCTTAACATTTAACCAAATTGTTAATTATATTATACGCATAGAGACTATAATTGTCAATAGGTTCGCTAAGATTTTCATACAAATTGAAAGGGGCGGCTTTCTCTTTGCCGCCCGTAATATGTAATCCCGCAAGGCAGGGAAACTGCCCTGCGGTGTTGTTTTCGGTGTTAAAGCTATCTTTCTCTGTCGTGGGATCGATGCTTGGGTTTGGTCTGTCTGCCCTCTGCCTGCAACCGTCTTAGCTGGTCACGGACACTTTGCTTTTCTGGCGGTGCATACCGTTCTTTTTCGGCGGGTCTGCTTTTTTCTTTGACCTTGCGTTCCCATTCTGCAAGCTCTCGGTTGTAGTTATTAACTATGACTTCTGCCTTGCAGTAGGTTGCCATAAATGCTTGCACGTCGGGATAACCGTCATCTTTCAGAATATCGGGTATTGTTTCAAGCATAGCGGAGATTTTTTCTTCCCTCTGCTGTATCTGCGTTTCCAACGCCTTTCGCTCCTTGCCCTTGAATATACCCTTTGTTTCGGCAAGCTGTGCCTTTAACTTGGGTACTTCATCCTGCAAGCTGCGGATTTCTCTTGCCCTGTCCTGCACCCGTATCATCAGCTTCTGCATTGTGCGGAACTCTGCCATATCCATATTGAGTACCGGTTTGGGCGGTAGTGCCGTCTGCCTTATCAGGTTCTGCAAAAATTCCTTTGCCTTGCCCACAATACTGCGGAACAGATTTGGCAGCCATCCATTCGCTTTAATGGATTGACTTGCTTTTTGGTGGATCTCATCTTTCTTGATTTCCAGTATCTTGGCTTCTTCAATCCCTGATATGAGTGCCATATCCGCCGTTCTGTTCCATTCCTGCCTTGCGGCATTGTCTGCTTCAATTTCTGCGGCTTTGGGATTGTTCTTGCCAATCTTCTTGGTTGGCAGATAGATACTGTCGGGATTGAACACCTTTAGGTGCTGTTCGGGGTCTGAGATATGCCGATTGATAAGGGCGGTATAGATTTCCTTTACTTCCCGAAGAAAAGGGTCGCTTTTGAAGCGGTCATCCTTTACGGTGAAAAGGTGCTGTTCGTATATGCCGCCTTTGGGGATAACGGTACAGCCCTCACGGACTTTGCCGCTTTCATCGGTGATCTCTTTCTTGGTGCGTACCCGCTTGCCCGTTTCATCATAGAATACGCTTCGGGTGGCGATCTTTATATCCGGCTCGGCAAGTAGCCGCCTTTCACTGAATATAAGGTGGATGTGGTAATTGGTCTTTCTCTTGTTGTGGTGGAGTGCCGATACACATTCCACATTGTACCGTCTGCGAAATTCCTCTGTGAAATCTTCAAGTACCTGTTGCGGCTCATAGGTGGTGTAAACTTCGGGCAGGGCAATTATCAATTCCCTTGCTTCGATACACTTCCCCGGCGAGTTGCTTCGCTTAAATTCCTGCTGACATTCTTTTGCAAGGTTTCGCCAAAAGGAATTGTCTGCGGTGCGGTAAGTGGCATAGAGGTTTTCCTGTCTTACATGGCTTGTAATATACGATATTCTTCCCTTGACATTATACAGCTTTGACATCTGAATAAAGCTGTGGCGTGTCATAAATCATCTCCGTTCTGTGTTGTAAAGGTGCGTTCTCATTTTGCAACCGACTTGTCGGTTGCGGCTGTTTTGGCGGCGGGTGCTGACGAGACAGCCAATGAAAATTGCGGCAGCAATTTTCTCTGTATCATAGCGGCGGTATATGCCGACAAGCTGTGATACAGGCTCCCTGCAAGGGCGAAATATCACTTGAACAAATCGTAGATTTGTGCGAGGGGTGTATTTCGCTCTCAAACGCCGAGGGCTTTGAGAACGGTTTACTCTACCTTACGGACATCATCCTGACACAGTAGGTTTCTGCCCTGATTGACGGTCATAAAACGCTCTAAGGTATCCCTGCGGATAATGGTTTTACGTCCGACCTTCAGAACAGGCAGCTTGCCCCAGTCCACCAACTTTCGCATTGTGTTTCTGCCGATGCCGCTGGTTTCTGCCGCTTCTTCGATTGTCATTCCCATTTTGATTGCGTTCATAGTGCTGTTCTCCTTTCTTAAATACTCAAAATGCAACTTTGGTATTATCATTATACTTATTTTGCCATCACTTGTCAACCTGTTTTGCAACCTTTTAATGATTATTTTTAATATTTTTCGGAAATAGGGGTTGCAAATTGAGCTTGTTTGTGCTATACTGTACTCAAACAGGAGGTGAATACCTTGGAAGAAGAAACAATGTTTACCCCAAAACAAGTCGGGGAACGCATTAAAGAGCGTAGAATAGAACTCAAACTTTCTATGCCGGAACTTGGCAAGCGTATCGGCGTGAACAAGTCTACCATTCAAAGGTATGAAGCTGACGGCGTTGATCCGAAGCGAACAATGATTATCAACGGTCTTGCCGAAGCACTTCTTACCACTCCCGAATGGCTGACAGGTCTTTCTGATGATAAGGAATATGACAGCTATACACTCTGCCAAAAGGACATTGAGCAGCACATCAAGAAATATCTTGATACGGTGTCCTCTACCGTAAAGGGTGAGCCGCACCAACAGATGCTCACTACATTTCTCGGGAAGATAATTGATTTGTACTCTGTGCTTTGCCACTACTTTTCCGATGCTATGACAGAGGTTGACCGTGTGGCAAACGATGAAGGCTTGAAGCAATCGCTTATGCGATACGCTATCGAGTCGGGAGCGATTACCGAAAAGGTCTATCGCAACGAAATGGAATTACCTATCGAAGATATGAAACGATTTCTTGACGGGATTTTACATATCTACGATGAAGGTCGTACCGCTGTAAAGATGGGCGATCTCTTCGAGATAGTGACGGAAGCTGAAAAAAGGCTATCCGAAAAGAACAATTCCGTGGCACCTTGACAATTAAAAAAGCCGATTGAAACCAATCGGCAGAAGTGACACTATTTACTTTACGCACACCATATGTCACAGTTCCGATTGCCACGGATAGAAAGGAGAAATTTTATCTATGGCAAAAGGTTCTGTAAGAAAGAAAGGCAAAAAGTGGTACTACCGCTTCTATATCGAAGATGAAAGCGGAAACCGTGTGCAGAAGGAGTTTCCCGGCACTGAAAGCAAGGCTGAAACAGAAGCCCTTATGCGAAAGGCAATGGAAGACTACGAGGAAAAGAAATTCGTAGCCAAGTCCGAAAATGTTACGGTGGGAACGTTGCTGGATCAATGGGTGGAAGAAGAACTGAAGCCCGGCAATCTGAGCAATGGTACAGTAATGGCATATCAGGGTACGGTAAACCGTATCAAGCAGTACCCGATTGGGGAACGCAAGCTGAAAACTGTAACTGCTGACCATTTACAGGCATATATCGACTTCCTCAGTTTCGGTGGCACAAATCCCGATGGCACACAGGCAAAGGCTCTCAGCAAGGGGTATCTGCGATTGTTCTCGGCAGTCCTGCAAGGGGCGTTCCGTTTTGCGGTGTTCCCGAAAAGGCTGATTTCCTTTAACCCGATGCAGTATGTAGTGTGGAGGGGCAAAAAGGAAGAATACGAACTGTTCTCAGACGAGGACGGGAATGTGACTTCCGCCCCCACAATCAGCCATGAGCAGTATCTGAAGCTGGAGGACTTTCTGAAAAAGAAAGACAATCCGGCGTTGCTGCCCATTCAGATTGCCTACTACACGGGGCTTCGAATCGGCGAGGTTTGCGGCTTGACCTGGCAGGATATTAACCTTGAAGGTCAGTACCTTACAGTACGCCGCAGTATGCGCTACAACGGGGCAAGGCACAAGACGGAAATCGGAGCGACCAAGCGAAAGAAAATCCGTACTGTGGACTTCTGCGACACACTGGCAGAAATTCTTAGAACAGCCAAAGCCGAACAGCATAAAAACCGCTTCCGATACGGAGAGTTGTACAGCCTCAACTATTACAGTGAGGTCAAAGAAAAAGACCGTACTTATTACGAGGTTTACAGTCTGCCGAGAACGGAAGAAGTCCCGGAGGGATACAAGGAAATATCCTTTGTCTGCCTCAGACCGGACGGGGCGTTTGAATCGCCGAGTACGGTAGGGATTATGTGCAGGGCGGCAAGGAAAAAGGTCGATGGGTTGGAGGACTTCCATTTCCACCAGCTTCGTCACACATTCACAAGCAATCTGCTCTCAAATGGGGCTGCCCCAAAGGATGTGCAGGAGCTTCTCGGACACGCTGATGTCAGTACCACAATGAATATCTACGCTCACGCTACAAGGGAAGCAAAGCGTACTTCCGCAAGGCTGCTGGATAAGGTAGTCGGCGGCGAATAACAAAAAGTTTCCCTTGTTTTCGCTCATAAGGGCAAAAACAAGGGAAAAGACATAAGGTTTGAGAATTACACAGGCGAAAAGCCTTGAAAATACAGAGTTTTCAGAGGGTTGAGTAGATAAATCGGAATTTGTGAAAGCCACATATTTTAAGAAGGGGCCTTCGCTTATGCGAAAGCCCCTTTTCTGTATACCTTACTTTTTCAGCTTTAAGCCATCTCGGAACGCTTCGCCCACACGCTCGGTGACTCTATAATAGCCGTGGGTGTAGGGGTCAAATGCGATGGCGTTGACCCTAGACATATCAATTTTTCCATCCACCATAACGCTCTCATCGGCAGTGACATTGACCACTTTGCCGATGACGCCGCATCCGTATTCATTGTTCTGATACTCGATGAACCTGCACTCCAGACAAATCGGGAACTCGTTGATGACAGGGGCATCTACGGTTTCTGCTTTGCTGGCGGTCAGACCGCTGCGGGCAAATTTATCGGCAACTTTATTGCCGGACTCTACGCCGAAATAGTCTGCTTCCACTATGTGGGCGGCATCGGCAATGCTGACGGTGAATGCTCCCCGTGCTTTGATGTTCTGTACGGTCTTGTGTGTCTCGGTGAGGTTCAGAACAACGGTGTCCCGCTCCTGCATGGTGCCCCATGCGGCGTTCATGACATTGACGCTACCATCCTCGTTGTAAGTTGCAACCATCAGAACCGGCATGGGGAAAATTCCTTCGGTGATTTTCAGCTTTGTTCTCATGATAACTCCTCCTTGTGATCTTATTGACAGGACTGTTCATCCTGCTTATAATTATATCCATGCAAATTGTAAATTCAAGTACTGGTAATTATGATAGGTACTATCTTGGGAGAAAGCGAATGATACAGAACTATATTGAGAACGCAAATTTCGAGGATACCGGCTTTGCCTACACGTTGTCGCTGATCTCCGGCAAGCACAAGATGGTCATTCTTTACTGCCTGATGGAGTTTAAGACCGTGCGATTCAATGAGTTGAAACGGTATCTGAAAACCATTTCCGACAAGACTCTCAGTACGAATCTCAAGGAGCTTGAAGCAGACAAACTGATCGTTCGCACCGAGTATCCGCAGATCCCGCCGAAGGTGGAATATGCGCTTTCGGAGCGTGGGAAATCGCTGATGACTGTACTGGATCAGCTCTGTGTCTGGGGCGAGAAGAATCGACTGACAGAGTGACAAATTCCAGTTTGTGGGGAAGGAACACCTATATGTCAAAACCCAAAATCGCCTTTATCTGTGTCCATAATTCCTGCCGCAGTCAGATTGCCGAAGCCTTTGGCAAGGTACTGGCCGCAGATGTGTTTGAAAGCTACTCGGCTGGAACCGAAACCAAACCGCAGATCAATCAGGATGCTGTGCGCCTGATGAAAGAACTATATGGCATCGACATGGAAAAGACACAGTATTCCAAGCTGATTTCTGCAATTCCAAAGCCGGATATCGCTATTTCCATGGGCTGCAATGTCAGCTGCCCGTTCATTGGCAGACCTTTTGATGAGAATTGGGGTCTGGATGACCCTACCGGAAAAAGCGATGATGAATTCAAAGCAGTCATAGAGCAGATTCGTCAGAATGTTCTTGCTTTGAAATCGAAACTTTGCGGTTCCAGTTTTTGAAACCCTCAAAAGTGAGGTCTTGATAGAACGCTTCGATTCATGCTATACTAAAACCAATTTTAATTCCATAAGCGAGTGACCTGAAAAGGCCGCTCGCTTTTTTGTTTACCATGAACTTGAAGGGAGGAACGCTATGCCAAGCAAAACCGAAGAATATCTCGCCCTTGCCCAGCGCACGGCCAACGGCTTGACCCGATACTGGGAAAGCTGGACGGACTACCTGACCACCGCATCCCGGTTGTACAAGTACCCCTTTGCAGACCAGTTGATGATCTACGCTCAGCGGCCCGATGCCACCGCCTGCGCCGAATTTGACATTTGGCGCAACCGGATGAACCGCTATGTCAGGCGTGGCTCTAAGGGCATCGCCTTGCTGGATGAATCCAGCGGATTCCCGCGCCTGCACTACGTTTTCGATGTGTCGGACACCGGGGTGCGCCGCAATTCCCGTGACCCGGAGGTGTGGCAGCTCGGTCCCGATTTGGTGCAGCCGGTTTCAGAAATGCTCGCCGCCACCTACGGCATCAGCGGAGAGCGTGTCAGCCAGCAGCTTGCAGACATTGCAGGGAAACTGGTGGCGGATTACTGGGACAACAACGGTGGGGACATTCGCGCCATCGTTGACGGTTCACTGCTGATGGATTATGATGAAGCCGGGGTGGAGATGCAGTTCAAAAGCGCTGCTGCAATCAGCGTCACCTACACGCTGCTGGAACGCTGCGGATTTGAGCCTGCCGGGTGGTTCGACAAGGACGACTTCCGAGCCATCCACGAGTTTTCCACCCCAGACAGTGTTTACGCCCTCGGCGCAGCCGTCAGCGACATGAGCCGGGAGGTGCTGCGGAACATCGAACGCACCGTAAAAACAACCATTCGCCGCCGCAATGCAGAAAGGAGCCAATATGAATACGAACAGCAGGAACGTGACCTACTCGACCGTCGGGGATTACCTTCTCCCGAACCTGACCCTGAACCAGCCCCGGAAGCCGCTGGGCAAGTACGGCAGGCTGCGCCGGACGTACCTGATGAACCATCGCCTGGTGCTGTACAATTCGATGCTCCTGTCGGGGACTCTGCATCCGCACCTGTTGGAAGTGGAACAGACCGCAGAGAGCCGGATGCAGCAGACCATGCAGGAACTGCTGAAGCAGAACCCGGCTCCGAACAAAGAGCGGCATCAGATGGAGTGGGTGCAGCACATGAACAGCCTGAAAGCACAGGCCGAGGAACTGGTGATGAACGAGCTGATTTACAGCTAAGTTTCTTCGATGTGGCTATTCCCACCGAAGCCGAACAAATTGAATCCATCGACCAAGCGGAGAGCGAAAAATCGCCCTCCGCTTTTGTTTTGTCGCAGGCGGAGATTGAAAATGCGCTGCGGAGAGGTTCCAATGTTGAAGGCAGCAAACTTCGGATATGGAAAATTTATCAGTTGCAGCCTGACCGAAAACTCCGGGCAAAAGCTCTTGCCAAAGAATATGCACCGTATGGCCCCGGCGGTTCTTCACACACTTATCTGGACGGAAGCAGTGGTTGGCTTGACCATGACAGCAAGGGTCTGACGTTTGAGCATTATCCCGACCATCAGAAAGTGCTTCTCCGCTGGGATCGGGTCGAAAAATATATTGACCTGATGATTCAGTCTGACCGCTACCTGTCGGACAAAGAAAGAAGAGCCATCGACTTTCCTCTTGAACTGAACGCCGCCAGTGCAGCCGAATACACTGCATTAAAGGCGCAGCACCCGGATACTCTGGTTGGATTTGAAGCTGGCGGCAATTTTATGTTCTATGGAGAAGATGCTGCCAAGGTCGCAAAAGTTCTCAACAGTGCTTTGTTTACGAGAGAAACAGCACTGGGCGAAGTTCAGGTCACAGGCTTTCCACCTAGCTTATGGGTAAGAAAGTCAAAAGAATTGTGGTCTGCGGGCAATGATGTTTACCTTGCCGGATTGAACGAAGATGGGACTCATCACCAGACTAAACATCTGCACAAAGAGGACTATCTGCCCATCGGCTCCATCATCAATATGGATGGCCGGAAATTTCGGATTGACGGAGTGGATTTTGATAAGGGCAAGGTTTCCTTGCAGGATATGGCACTGGCCGACCTGCGGATGCCAGTTTTCCGGGAGGAACCGCTGGCTCTTGTCCGGGAGTTGTACGAGCAGGAACAGGATGTGATGGAACACACCCTGCCCGATTACAAGGTCGGTGACAATGTTATCGTTGATCTTCCTACCCGAACCATCGAGGGAACCATCGGCTATGTAGGCGAAACGGATGTTCGCATCGACACCAGCGCACAGGGGCAGTCGTGGGATAACGAAGTTATCAACAAACGACAATTCGAGGATGGCTTGCGGCAGAATGAACAGGTTACTACGCAGCCAGATGATACTGTAAAAACGGTTGCCATATACCCTGCTGAAGAAAACCGTATGCCTTATGATATTGTGATCCAGACGATTGGCTCAAAATCACCTGCTCTGGATGCAGTTGAACCGGAACGATCCACACTTGAACTTGCCGGGAACTTCCACATCACGGATGATGATTTGGGTGTCGGAGGCCCCAAACAGAAATTCGCCCGGAATATTGCAGCTATCCGCACCCTGTTTCAGTTGGAACAGGAACACCGTGGAGCCACCGTCGAGGAACAGGAAGTGCTTTCGCAGTATGTGGGCTGGGGCGGTTTGGCAGATGCCTTTGACCCTAGCAAAGATAGTTGGGCAAAAGAGTACGCCGAACTGAAAGGGCTGCTTTCCGAGGATGAGTACGCTGCTGCCCGTTCCAGCACCCTGAACGCCCACTATACCAGCCCTACCGTGATCCGTGGTATCTACGATGCGGTGGAGCGTATGGGTTTCCACAGCGGTAATATTCTGGAACCTAGTATGGGCGTAGGCAACTTCTTTGGAATGCTGCCCGAGAGCATGGCAGACAGCCGCCTGTACGGTGTGGAACTGGACAGTATCACGGGCCGGATTGCCCAAAAGCTGTACCCGCAGGCAGACATTACCGTGGCTGGGTTTGAGAGCACAGACCGCCGTGATTTCTACGATTTGGCGGTGGGCAATGTCCCCTTCGGCAACTACAAGATCAACGATAAAGCGTACAACAAGCTGGGATTTAGCATCCACAACTATTTCTTTGCGAAAGCCATCGACCAAGTGCGTCCGGGCGGCATCGTGGCGTTCGTCACCAGCCGCTACACCATGGACAGCAAGGACAGCACCGCCCGCAAGCACATGGCAGAGCGTGCCGATTTGCTGGGGGCTATCCGTCTGCCGAATAATGCGTTCAAGGCGAATGCCGGAACCGAAGTGGTTTCGGACATTATCTTTTTGCAGAAGCGTGACCGTCCTGCGGATATTGAACCGCCTTGGGTGCAACTTGGCAAGACAGAAGATGGCTTTACCATCAACAGCTATTTTGTAGACCACCCGGAGATGGTGCTGGGCGAACTGACCACCGAAAGCACCCAGTATGGCCGTGAGGAATGCACCGTGCGCCCCATTGAGGGTGCAGTGCTGGCAGACCAGCTTGCCGAAGCTATCCAGCATATTGAGGGACTGTACACGGAAGTTGAGGTCGAAACACCAGATATTGCGGATGCAGAAAATGAGCGACACATTCTCCCTACTGACCCGGATGTGAAGAACTTCTCCTACACCGTGGTTGACGGTGAAGTGTATTACCGCGAAAATTCTGTTATGACACAGGTGGAGCTTTCCGACACCGCCAAAGGCCGTGTGACCGGGATGGTGGAGCTGCGGCAAATCGTCAATGAGTTGATCGACCAGCAGTTGAACGACTACCCGGACGAGGACATTCAGGCGACACAGGCAAAGCTGAACGCCGCCTACGATGCCTTTTCTGCAAAATACGGCTTGCTGAATGACCGCAAAAACGGCAGATTATTTGAGCAGGATTCTTCTTACTATCTGCTGTGTTCTCTGGAAAATCTGGACGAGCAGGGGCAGCTCAAATCAAAGGCGGCGATGTTCACCAAACGCACCATTCGCCCGGAACGTACTGTCACCAGCGTGGACACTCCCACGGAAGCACTTGCAATTTCCATCGGAGAGCGTGGCCGGGTGGATTTGCCCTATATGGCAGAGCTGCTCGGCACTCCCGGCGACTATGAGCGAATCACCAGCGAACTATCCGGCGTAATTTTCAAAGACCCCGGCACAGACCCTACTGACCCAGAAGCGGGCTGGCAAATGGCAGACGAATACCTGTCCGGCAATGTCCGGGCAAAACTGCGCATGGCACAGCTTGCCGCCGAAACCAACCCGGAGTTTGCAGTCAACGTCACCGCATTGGGAAAGGCGCAGCCGAAAGACCTTGAAGCATCTGAGATTGATGTACGTCTGGGTGCAACATGGCTTGCGCCGGAGATCATCCAAAAGTTTATGGCAGAAACTTTCCAGATTCCCTACTATCTGCGTCATGCAGTTAAAGTGAGATATTCTCCCTATACCGCAGAATGGCGCATTGAGGGCAAGTCGGCTATGGGCAGAGGCGACATTACCTCCACCGAAACCTATGGCACATCCCGCGCCAATGCCTACAAGATTCTGGAAGATACGCTCAACTTGAAAGATGTGCGCATCTATGATGCCATTGAAGATGAAGAAGGCAGACCGAAGCGCGTCCTGAACAAAACGGACACCATGCTGGCGCAGCAGAAACAGCAGGTAATCAAAGATGCTTTCGCCAACTGGATCTGGCAAGACCCCCAGCGGCGCATTGCACTGGTGAAGCAGTACAACGAACTGTTCAACAGCAACAGACCGCGCGAATACGATGGTTCCCACATCCACTTTGTCGGTATGAACCCGGAAATTTCGCTCCGGGAACACCAGCGCAATGCCATTGCTCATGTGCTTTATGGCGGTAATACGCTGTTGGCACACGAGGTAGGAGCAGGAAAAACTTTTGAAATGGCGGCATCCGCAATGGAAGCAAAACGCCTTGGCTTGTGTCAGAAAAGCCTATTTGTCGTTCCCAATCACTTGACGGAGCAGTGGGCTTCGGAGTTCCTGCACCTATACCCCAATGCAAAGCTGCTGGTAGCGCGGAAAAAGGATTTTGAAACGGCCAACCGCAAAAAGTTCTGCGCCCGGATTGCAACCGGGGATTATGATGCGGTCATCATCGGTCATTCGCAGTTTGAACGAATCCCGCTGTCCTTTGAGCGGCAGGAGCGTATCATTCAGGAGCAAATTTATGAAACGCTTGCCGCCATCAACGAGCTGAAAGCCCACGCAGGCGAGAATTTCTCCATCAAGCAGATGGAAAAGACCCGGAAAACGCTGGAAACCAAGCTGGAAAAACTGCGCTCCGATGAGCGTAAGGACGATGTAATTACCTTTGAACAACTGGGCGTTGACCGCCTGTTTGTGGACGAGTCACACGCGTTCAAAAATTTGTTCCTCACAACAAAAATGCGTAATGTCGCAGGATTATCCACCAGCGAAGCCCAGAAATCCAGCGATATGTTTGGCAAGTGCCGCTATCTGGACGAGATCACCGGCGGACGTGGCGTGGTGTTTGCCACGGGTACGCCCGTGAGCAATTCCATGACCGAGCTGTACACGGTCATGCGGTATTTGCAGTACAGCACCCTCCAGCAGAAAAAGTTGACCCACTTCGACTGCTGGGCATCCACCTTTGGTGAGACCACCACCGCCATCGAGCTTGCTCCCGAAGGTACAGGGTATCGGGCGAGGACGAGATTTGCCAAGTTCTTCAACCTCCCGGAACTGATGTCCATGTTCAAGGAGGTTGCGGACATCAAGACTGCCGACCAGCTCCACTTGCCGGTGCCGGAGGCAAAGTTTGAGACCGTGGTGGCAAAGCCGTCCGACCTCCAAAAGGAAATGGTGCAGGAGTTGAGCAAACGTGCTGCGGAAATCCACTCCGGCACGGTGGATGCGTCTGTGGACAATATGCTCTGCGTCACCAACGATGGCAGAAAGATCGGTCTGGACGTTCGACTGATGAACCCCATGCTGCCGGACGACCCCAACAGCAAGCTGAACGTCTGTGTGCAGAACGTGCTGAAGATCTGGGAGGAAGGCAAAGACCAGAAGCTGACCCAACTTTTGTTCTGTGACCTCTCAACACCAAAGAACGATGGCAATTTCAACGTCTACGATGACATTCGCAAAAAGCTGATCTCTGCCGGAGTGCCGGAAAACGAGATCGAGTTCATCCACAACGCCGACACCGAGGCGAAAAAAGCGGCTTTGTTCTCCAAAGTACGCTCTGGCGATGTGCGAGTTTTGATCGGAAGCACGGCAAAAATGGGAGCGGGCACCAACGTCCAGTCCCGACTTGTGGCGGTGCATCACTTGGACGTTGGCTGGAAGCCCAGCGACATGACCCAGCGCAATGGTCGCATCATCCGTCAGGGCAATATGAATAAAGAAGTCAAGGTGTTCAATTACGTCACAGAGGGGACATTTGACAGCTACTTGTTTCAGACTCTTGAGAATAAACAGCGATTCATCAGCCAAATCATGACCTCAAAATCCCCAGTTCGCTCCTGCGATGATGTGGATGAACAGGCATTGTCCTATGCGGAAATTAAGGCATTGTGCGCAGGAAATCCGCTCATCAAGGAGAAGATGGATTTGGATGTTCAGGTCGCAAAACTCAGGGTTCTGAAAGCCGACCACCAGAGCCAGAAGTTCCGTTTGGAGGATAAGCTGCTCACAAAATTCCCAGCTGACATTCAGGAAACGAACGCCTATCTTGCCGGAGTGAAATTGGATGCAGAACTTGCTACCGCCCATCCGCAGGAGAAAGAGGGCTTCTGCGGCATTACCATCAAGGGTGTGACCTACGACGAGAAAAAGACCGCCGGCGAACGTCTGGTGCTCGCCTGTTCCGAACTGCCCAACGCCGAAGAAAAAGTGATCGGCAGCTACCGGGGCTTTGAGCTGTCCCTGCGGTTCGACACCTTCCGCACGGAGTATCAGGCACTTTTGAAGGGGCAGCGAAAGTACACGGTGCCTTTGGGCACCGACCCACTGGGCAACATCATCCGTCTGGATAACTCCCTGAACAACTTCCCGGAACGCATCACCGCCGCAGAAAACGAACTGGATACCCTGCATCAGCAGCAGGCGGCGGCGCAAATTGAGGTGGAAAAGCCCTTCCCACAGGAGGAAGAACTGGCCGAAAAGTCCGCACGGCTTGCAGAGCTGAACGCTCAGTTGGATGTGGACGAAAAGAGCCACGAGCCGGAACAGGACGAGGAAGAACAGGAGGATACCCCGCGCCGCCCCTCGGTGCTGGCAGCACTGGAAGAAAAATCGGACAAGCCGGAGCCGGTGAAGCCCTTCCGCAGTTATTACGACAAGGATGGTGATGCCCGGTGAGGGAAAAACGGGATGAAACCATCATCCTGCGCTTGAGCAAAACAGAAAAGAGCCGTATCTATGAAAAAATGCTCAGCATGGGCATCCGAAGCCTGAGTGCCTATATCCGCAAGATGGCACTGGACGGCTATTGCCTGCACCTTGACTTGAAAGACCTGCAACGCATGGCATATCTCTTGCAGATGTGCAGCAACAACCTGAATCAGTACGCCAAAGCCGCCAATGAAAATGGTCGGGTCTATGCCGCCGACATGGAGGACCTGCAGCAGCGGCTGGATGAACTGATTGAGATTGGTCGGCAGATCCTTTCCCGGCTGGCTGATCTCTAAATTTCTCCCCGCAGTTGGAGGGCTGCGGGGGTACATAGGCGGCAACACCATTGACAGGCTCATGCTCTATCCATATACTGAAAGCAGAAAGGCGGTGTCAATATGAAATTCGTAGCAAGAGTTCTCCTATTTCCTGTGGTTCTCCTGAGTGCATTTCTGGTACTGATGCTGAAATGGACGCTGAACCTGTCGGCGTTTGTGCTGGCACTGCCCATGCTGTATATTTTCGGCTGCGGTCTCTATACTCTCTATTGTCAGGAGTGGCTGCAGTTTTTGATCTTGCTGGTGGCAGAGTTTGGCTGCTTTGCGCTGATCTTCATGGGGGCTTTGATCGTGGACGCGGCGGAGCGTTTTAATGGCTGGGTTGCCGGATTGTGAGGGATTGGATGGACACAGATGCTATGACCGACTATTATTGGGAAAATCTGAAAGATATTCTGCAACGACAACTTGCAGACGATGATGAATATCATGCACTGATCCAGAAAAAGATTGCCGCAGAGATTGCGTTGAAAGCTCTTATCGGCGAAGAAGCATGGAGCCTCTATCTGGAATTGGATGCAATCAGCAACGAATTGGAAAGTGTTCGGCAGGAAGCCATGTATCTGGCAGGTGCTGCCGATCACGAGAAATTATCCAAATGATCTTGATGCCGCCGATGTGCGGCATTTTTTGTAGGAGGTGATGGCACTGGCAGCAACACGGTTGATTGCGCTGCACAAAAACAAAGGCATGACCGTTGCGGCCTGCCTGAAAAATCGCACGGACTATATCGAAAACCCAGACAAGACCGAGCAGGGACAGTATGTCAGCAGCTATGCCTGCAGCACCCTGACGGCAGATGAAGAGTTTATGCTTACCAAGCGGCAGTACGACCTTGTGAACGGACGCAGGCAGAAAAGCGATGTAATTGCTTATCAGATACGGCAGTCCTTCCGACCCGGTGAGATCAGCGCAGAGGAGGCTAACAAGGTGGGCTACGAACTGGCTATGCGCTTTACCAAGGGCAAGCACGCCTTTGTAGTGGCAACGCACACGGATCGGCAGCACATCCACAACCATGTGATCTTCAACTCCACAGCATTGAATGGCAGCAGGAAGTTCCGGGATTTTTTCTTTTCGGCGTTGGCAGTGCAGCGGTTGAGTGACCTGATTTGCTTAGAGCATCAGCTGTCCGTCATTGAAAAGAAGCCCTATCGGGAGCGTCAAAAGCGCATTGTCTACCCGCCGAAAGAGAGCAATCGTGACCGCCTGTGCGGAATCATCGACACCATCCTTGCAGAAAAGCCGGGAGATTACGAAACTTTTCTGCAAAAGCTGGCGCGGCAGGGATATGAAGTGAAACGTGGCAAGTACACGTCGGTGAAGGGCAAGGGGCAGAAACGTTTTATCCGGTTCCGTACACTGGGCACCGGCTATGGCGAGGATGAGATCAAGGCGGTGCTGGAGGGCAAGGTGAAACACCAACCGTACCAGAAGAAGCTGCCCAAAGAGCAGCCCTTCCAGTTGCTGGTGGATATTCAGGGGAAAATGGCAGAGGGCAAAAGTGTCGGCTACAAAAAGTGGGCAACCAAGTTCAACCTGAAAGAGATGTCCAAAACCCTGCTGTTCTTGCAGGAGCAGAAAATCGGTAGCGCAGAGGAACTGCGGGAACATGCGACGGCGGCAACGGAACGTTATCATGCTATGGGGGATTCCATCAAAGCGGCAGAAGCGAGGTTGACCGAAATCGCCGTGCTGAAAACTCACATCATCAACTATGCCAAGACCCGTGATGTGTACGCTGCTTATCGGAAAGCCGGGTACAGCAAAACCTTTCTGGAAGCCCACCGGGAGGAGATTACTCTGCACAAGGCGGCGAAAGCGGCGTTTGATGAATCCCATTTGAAAACGCTCCCAAAGGTCAAGGAGTTGGATGCGGAGTTTGCAGAACTACTGACCCAAAAGAAAGCAGCCTACCCGGACTACCGCAAGGCACGGAACGAGATGCAAGAACTGGTTCGGGCACAGAAAAACGTGGAGCGATTTTTTGCGGAAGAAAAAACAGTACAGGAGAACGAGCAAGTTCGATAAGAAAAGATTGCCGGGAGTTGACCGTAAGAGGTCTGCTTCCGGCAATCTTTTTTCCGTTAGTTCAATCTTTAACGGAATTGTTCATCTCTTTCGATTGTGTATGTTCATGCGTTTAACAGGTATCCTATGGAGTGTAAAGAACACGATAGGATGAGGTTGCGCTATGAAAGAGCTTTTTGGACAGAGACTGCGGGAGCAGCGGATAAAGCATGGGTTGACGCTGGAACAACTTGCGGAAAAATCCGAGCTTTCCTCCAACTATATCGGCATGGTAGAGCGTGGCTTAAAGGAACCCGGCCTTGCCACCATTGTTAAACTTCTGAACGCTCTGAATATTTCCGCAGACACATTGTTGTGTGATCTGGTTCCAAGTGCATCTCATGTGACCGATGATGAAATCAGCAAGCGGCTTGAAGGACTGACCCCTATGCAGAAGAAAGTGGCACTTGACCTTCTGGACACCTATATCACCAATCTGCCTTACCTCACCAAAGAAGAATAATCCTGCGGCAACTCTGGCGCACCAGCTTAATTTTGGCTGGTGCGCTTTTCTTTTGCAATTCTTTAGGCTATAATATTTCTTATAGGATGTATTCATTCCCAAAGAATTGATTTCGAGGTGAACAAGATGCGAGAACCGCGATACAGTATCCTTTCCGACATCAACGATGGAATCGACCGTGCCAAGCAAGGCAAGCTGGCTCTGTACTGGCAGCGGAACATTGAACACGAATACCGCTGCAAAAAAGTGACCCCGGCAGAGCAGCAAGCCTACACCGACTTGCAGGACATTCTTGCTGCCGTTCCGCAGTGGAGCGATGAGGAAGAACTGCGCTCCGGCATGGAGGGTATCGGTGGCCGCGTCTGGTTCTGTTACTTCTGGGAAGAACACGATTCGATGGTGCAGCTTACTGAAGATTGTAGCGGCAAGTTTACGGTTGCTTACGTTCTGGATTCGGATGTCACCCCAGAGGTGCGAAAGGCGGCTGCACAGCACGCACAACAGCAGCTTGCTGAATGTATGCAGGAGTGGGATGTTCCGCTTATGAAATCGGCTATTCCAGAAAAAGATAAATACGAATATTTAGATGAAGCGGCATCCCATCTGATGCAAGTCCTCAATGACCCGGAGAGCATCACCGGGTAAAAAGCGTTCCGCAGGAATGCGCAGCCTGCATCGGAACGGTGCAGAGTGAAAGGGTTTGGGGTGTCCCCAACAAGCATTTTGCAGCGCAAAATAGGCATTTGTATAGACGAATGCACTGCTTGCCACAACAATGCGTTCCTTTTGGGTCGCAGTCCGAATGAAAAGCTGAACACAGTACAGCCCCGAAGTTTTCAAAAAAGTCATGGAGCAGGTCGAGAACTTTGAGGAGAACAATTAAATCTTCCATAAAGCAGAAATACGGCTATATTCAGGCTTCACACTGAAATATAGCCGTATATTTTTTGTATCGCTAATAGTTGTTGTATTTGCTCTTGAAAACAGCGCAAAGATTTATTATAATAAGATAAATGGTTGTATCTTGTGCAAAGGAGCTGTGAAGAATGAATCAGAACTACCGCCGCAAAACAGAAAAGGTTTATGTGAAAGTGACTTCTGATTTTGATGCAACCGGCTATATGCAGCCCCGGCAGATTATATGGGGCGATGGTCGGACGTACCCCATTGAGCAGGTGCGGGACTTCCGCCCAGCATCTACCATTGCCGACCTGCCGGGGGACTGTTATACTGTAATCATTAAAGGACAAGAGCGGCATTTGTTTTTTGAACGTGCGGACCGAACGTTTCCCAGCCGCTTCGGGCGGTGGTTTGTGGAGGTCTGATAAGCACACGGAAAGGACAGGACGATGGACGGCAAAAAGCGCACCTATCTCGCAATCGACCTCAAGAGTTTCTACGCTTCGGTGGAATGCGTTGACCGCCATCTTGATCCGCTGACTACCAATCTGGTGGTAGCAGATGCTACCCGGACAGAAAAGACCATCTGCCTTGCGGTATCGCCCTCCTTAAAGGCATATAAAATACCCGGCAGAGCGCGGCTGTTTGAAGCCGTCCAGCGGGTGAAAGAAGTCAACGCCCAGCGGCTGCAAACTGCCATCCGGCAGCACAAGGCAGTCCGGGGAGAGGATGGCAAGTACCACTTTACCAGCACCTCTTTCGATGCCAACGCCCTGAACGCAGACCCTGCACTGGGGTTGAGTTACATTGTTGCGCCGCCCCGAATGCAGCGGTATCTGGACGTTTCCACCCAAATCTACAAGACCTACCTAAAATATGTGTCCCCGGCGGATATCTACCCCTACTCCATCGATGAAGTTTTTATTGATGTGACAGGCTACCTGCCCTATTACCACATGAGCGCCCATGAACTTGCCATGACCATGGTGCGGGAGGTGCTGTACAACACCGGCATCACCGCAACGGCAGGCATCGGCACCAACCTCTACCTTGCAAAGCTGGCCATGGACATCGTGGCCAAGCACATCCCGGCGGACAAGGATGGTGTCCGCATTGCAGAGCTTGACGAGCAGTCCTACCGGTATCTGCTGTGGAACCATCGCCCGCTGACGGATTTCTGGATGACCGGTCCCGGCACCGTCAAGCGGCTGGAAGCCCACGGCATCTATACCATGGGGGACTTGGCACGGTTCTCCATCCATGGAGAAGATCGTCTGTATGAGATTTTCGGCGTGGATGCGGAGATTCTCATCGACCACGCATGGGGCTACGAACCCTGCGGCATGGAGCAGATCAAAAGCTACAAGCCCAGCACCAACAGCATCAGTGAGGGACAGGTGCTGACCTGCCCCTACCCCAACGATAAGGCAAAACTCATCGTCCGGGAGATGGCAGAGATTCTGATGTTCCGGCTCACGGAAAAGAAGCTGGTGACGGAATCCATCACCTTGGAGGTGGGCTACGACCGGGAGAACGTGGACAAGGGCGGCTACCGCGGTCTGACCCAGACCGACCGCTACGGCAGAATCATCCCCAAAGCGGCACACGGCACCGTCCGGTTCGATGCTCCTACTAATCTAGGCAGCACCCTCATCAACGAAAGCGCAAAGCTGTTTGAGCGCATTACTAACCCTGCGCTGACGGTGCGGCGCATCACCCTCAACGCCAACAAGGTCACCCCGGACGAGGGCATCTATCAGGTGGACTTTTTTACCGACACCAAGAAGCTGGAAAAGGAGAAAAAACTCCAGCAAGCCATGCTGGGCATCAAGAACAAGTACGGAAAAAACGCCGTGCTGAAAGCCAGCAGCTACGAAGAAGGTGCCACCATGCGCCAGCGCAATGCGCAGATCGGTGGTCACAGCGCAGGAGGTTCGGATGGAAAACTACAAAAATAGCAAGATCGGACAAGAGACCGCCCAAAAGTACGGGGACATCATAGAGATGGAACGCCCCCAGACCGAAGAATCCCTTCGCAAGCACCCCCGCATGACTTTACAGAACCGGGCAAAGATTTTCTCTCCCTTTGCAGCCTTGCGTGGTTATGATGAGCAACTTGCCGCAGAAAAGCAGCGCACCGAGCGTGTGCCCAAGCGCATTCTGACCGAGGAAGAAATGTCGGCTCTGTCCGATCGGCTGATGCAGGTCACCAAGGGCATGACCATCACGGTGCGGTACTTCAAAGAGGATACCGCCCACCCGGAGATTCCAGCAGTGGGCAACTACATCACACTGACAGGAAAAGCAGACCGCATCGACCCGGTGTTCCGCACTTTGCAAGTGGGCGAAACCGTAGTGTCCTTTGAAGATCTGGTGGAGATCAGTGGGGAGAGCATCATGGAGATTGACCAATATCTCGGCATTACAGAGGATTAAGCACAAAAAAGGCCACCAGTCGGAAAAACGGCTGGTGGTCTTGCTTACTTATGATGCATCGTCGGCAGCTGCTTGACTTTGTTTCCGACTTTTTTGCGTTCCAGTGAGAACACCATGTCTGGAGTGCGCTCAAAAAATCCTATGTCACGCCGCCAGCTTATGCCGCATTTGCAGTGGAACAGCCCAATGAACTGCTACTTCATTTTACGTCCGCAGTTCGGACAAATTCGTTTACTGGTTCCTATAATAATTTACTGGAGCTTGGCGATAATTTCATCGGCAGACATACCGCTGGCAAGCAGCTTTTTCAATACAGATTCTGCTTCAGCTTTCTTAGATTCTTCAGCGGCCTTTTTTTCGGCTGCAACCTTTTTTGCCTCTGCTTTAGAAAGATCCTTTGTTGCAACCTTCAACGCAGATTTTTTACTTTTCAGCTGGTCTTTCAGTGCGCTGATGTTATCAGACAGTGCAACAATCTCGGTTTCAATTTGCTCCTTGGCAGCGGTCTTTTCAGCAATAATAGCTGCATAGTCAATCTTTGCTTTCTTGGTACGCACTGCATTCTTGCTTCCTTTTTGTCTAGGCATAGTTGTCCCTCCATCTAGTATTGGAATTTAGCTAATATAAGTATATTCTTTCCGTCTCGAAATGCAATACTTTCTTAAACAATAAGAGCGGAGCCTTTTGCAAGGTTCCGCTCTTATTGCTGCTGTGATGCAGTGACAAGATGAAGGAATATTTATCTTTCAAAACCACCGATGGGCTATCGCTGTGAGGGTTTAGCAGCAATCCCATCAGACAGGCTTTGGAAGAAGCAAATGGGGATGGGAGAAATGCACCGTCATAGGTTGATAGCTACCCCAAGGATCACGAACAGGATTGAAAGACAAATACAACTTACCCCATTTCTTCGCTTGGTAAAAGCGTCCAAAGAACACTTCGCATGTTGTTTTGCCTGTTCCAACTGGGATGCCCCCGCATAAGCAGAGAATCCAGCACAAATCAAAAGTATCAAACTAATCCAGACCATCATAATCATTTCTCCAAATGGGATATTACCATTCCACGCCCAGAGTGCGCAGGCTCTCGGCAAGGGCAGGAACATCCATGTTGAACACGATGCCTGCCATGTTTTCGTAGAGCGCACCCTCCACATTGATGGGCGTATCGTCAATAAAAACGCATTCCTCCGGGCGAAGAGCGAACTTGTGTAGGAAGGTGCGGTAGATCTGGGGGTCTGGCTTCAACAGCTTGACCTCTGCGGAGATCAGGACACCATCCATCAGCTTACTGGCCTCTGCCCGTGCCCAGTAGATAGGCTGACGGGTGGCAGCGTTGGAAAGTAGGTAGAGACGGTAGCCCTTTGCTTTCAGTGCCTGCAAAAGCTCCAGCATTCCCTCCACTGGCACGATGGGGTCATCCCACTTTTCGATCAGCCCACGGGCTGCACCGTGCAGACGCTCCGGTAAAAGGGGTAGAATACGCTGCTCTGCGATTTCTTCGTCGATCACGCCCCGATCCAACATGATCCATTCCACCGAACGGAACACCTCGTTGCGGATCAGCTTGCGGTCCTCACCGGTGAGAGAATAGCGGTCCATAAACAGCTCCGGGTCAAACCGAATCAGAACGTTTCCCATATCAAAAACAATATTTTTTATCACGAATATACCCTTCCTGTTTTACCAGTTGGTTTATGACTGCCACCTTATTTCACAGTTCATATAACGACCTTCTATTTATCTTTCAAATGTTGTATGTAATGTTATAGAGTAGCTTTCATTGGGAGCGATGCAAGCCGCTGCCGCATGTTCATTCCACTCGGAGGTGTCAGTCTCTGCAGCTGGGAGACTCTGCCACGGCTCAATGCAGATAAATCGCATAGGTTTCGTAGGTGCACTCCAAAGCAGCGTATACGGATATTCCGAAATATCGCAGATGATTTTTCGCTCAGAATTCTTTTCATATATTCCAATCGTTTTGGAACGGAGTCCGGCGAGACAGAAACTATCATTATCAAACAGCGTATCCGTCAGTGGAATCGCCTGCGTATTTTTCCATTGATAAAAACTTTTTCCAGAGAGCAGACCATGAGGAAGACAATCCAGAATGATTGGGCTTTCCTCTTGCTCAAACCGAATCTCATAATCCGTAGTTGTGTGGTTTTCATCAAACGGAATATTAAATCCCGGATGAAAGCCAATTCCACACCGCATATTCTCGTCACCGCAGTTTTTCACATGGACTTCATGGTGGAGCGTATGCCCATCAAGAGTGAAAACACTTGTGAATTCAAAATCAAACGGAAATCGCAGAGTTTTCGTTTCTTCGTCTGCTCGGAACATCAGTTGAGCAGAAATTCCGTTATTCTGCTTTAAGATATGCTCAAGATCACGAATAAAACCATGCTGTCCACCGCTATAGTGCTTCCCGTTATGAATCAATTCACCATTAGCAAGTCGTCCAGCCCACGGAAACAATACTGGAGAATGACGATCCCAAATAGTAGGGTCAGCCTGCCAGATAAGCTCTTCACCTTTGCTATTTTTTACACTGACAACCTCTGCACCATGCGTATCAATTGTCACGGTCAGAAATTCATTGCTGATGGTCGTTTGCATAAACTGCCTCCATTATTCTGTAACAATGTCCGTATCCGATATGAACTGCTCGTCACAAGAATTTGCGACAATGGGACGTTCAAATCCTTCAATCGTGTTTCCGCTGATAGTACAATTGTCCAAAAGATACAGGTCTATTGCTTTTCCACCATTCACACCTTTCAGAGTGTTGTCCTTGATGGTAACATTTTTGATATGCTTCGGAGATTTATTGTTTGTGGTAATCTCCAAAACGGTCGCCTTCGGATCACTGACATCAAATGTATTGCCTTCGATGGTAAAGTCTGTTGTGCTTTCTGCACCCGTTGGGTCGATGAACGAGCCATAGGTATCAGCCAAAATTCCGTAGCGGTCGATCTGCTCCGAATCCGAAGTAATGGTGAAGATATTGTTACGGATGGTAATGCGGTCATAGGCCATGAAATGAATGGCAGTATAAGCAGCATTATCAAATGTGCAGTCCTCAATTACGATATCAGAGCATTTCACCCCTGCCTGCTGAGAGTGTGTTCCGATGGCCGCCATATAGTGCGGCGTGTTTTCACTGCCACCAAAATAACAGTTGCGAATCGTGACATTCGTAGAGGGAGCTTTGTTCTGCACCAGCGTATAGGGATAACCCTTTACCGTACCGGGTTCGATTTGAAGAAGCTCGCGCGTTTTGTCGCCGCTTCCACGGAAGGACTGACCTTCAAAACGGCAGTTTTCAATCAGAACATTGTCCGAGCCAGCAACCTGAATCACGTGTCCGTTGTAGCAATCCCGGAAAGTAATATTGCGGATCGTGATATTGCTTCCGTAACCGATGCCAAGAGCGTTGATGGACTCCGCATTGGGAAGATTTTTTGGCGTTCCGGATTCATCCAGCTGACCGTTCATATCCCAGATGCCACCTTCGATGATGATATTGCTGTTGCCTTCAGCCTTGTTGTGCTTATAAGGGTGATTGTAGGCCATCATGGGATTCTTGTCCTGACTGCAGTTTAGCAGAATTGCATTATCGCTCAGTTTGAATGTTATATTTTCTTTGAACACGATTCGACCTGCCAGCGGATATGTTCCGTCCTGCAAAAACAGCACGCCATCATCAGGCAGTTCATCAATTGCCTTTTGAAGCACTTCGGTGACATCGGATATCGTGTTCAAATCTATTTTATACTTTTTCACAAAGTCCACTTCTTTGCTCTGGCTACATGCACTAAAAAGGATGCAGTTCAGCAACAGAAATACTAAAACAAAAAGCTTTTTCGTCTTGAGCATAAAAATACTCCTCACAAATCAATGTTCCTCGTTAAACTGAAAACAGTGTTCTTCAGCGGCTTCAGAGAATGCCTTTTCGTCCTCATAGAAGGGGTCGTCGTGCTTCGGCAACTCTTCCTGAATCGCTTGGATGCGCTGGATCAGCAGCTCCAGCTCGGTCTTCTGCTCTGCTTCTTCCTCCTCCGGTATCTCCACGATTTCTTCCAGCTTGTTGGAGTAGGACTTGGACAGGTAGAGGGACAGCTTTGCACAGGCAGGGCCAATCAGTTCGTACAGAACGCTGGAAGCCAGAATAACGGTCTCCAGAATATTGCCGGTCTCGCCGCCGAGGGTACGGGCACCCATTGCTGCCAGACCGATGGCAACACCATCCTGCGGAATCAGGGCAAGACCCAGATAGTTGCGGACCAGTTTGCTTTTGCCGGCAATGGCACAGCCGATAAAAGCACCGGCATACTTGCCAATGATACGGACCAGGAAGTAGACCACGCCAATGTGGAGCAGAGACACAGAGCCGATGCTCTCAGAACTGTTCACCGTTTGCCAGCCGTCCAGTTCAAGGGAAGAGAACCGGCGAGTGCCGGTCCCAAATGGAAGGGTCTGCCTGCCAAATCAGCTCTTTGCCAAGCTAGTTCTTTACACTGACGACCTCTGCGCCGTGTGTGTCAACCGTTACTGTCAGAAATTCATTTTGAATCGTTGTTTTCATAAAAGAACCTCTCTACAAATTGGAAGCGTCTTCGTTAAAAGCAAGGCATCACGATAGGCGTTTATAGTTCTTCGATAAATTTTAAATGCGGAATATGCCGGAGCGTATCTATCATACTGTCATGAGGACGATGTTCAAGGCTGCGAACGGTGACAACAAACGCAACACTGTTGATCGAATTGGTTCCGAGATAGTCCGGCTCCATCTGCAAGTTGCTCATGGTCAAACCGGCATCACGCATAAACTCGATAAACTCGCCCATATACTCACGATTTTCAAGCTCGACGTAGATGTCAATGACACTCGTATGCTTCCGTGTAAAGTAGTCCATGTTCTGCATGAGCGACAACACAATGAAAATCAGGATGCCGCCTGCAATGGCAACTTCGTAAAAACCGATGCCAATAGCCAGACCGATGCAGGCTGCTGCCCACAAGCCGGCAGCAGTTGTGATGCCTCGAACCTGGTTGCGTCCAGTTTTCATAATCGAGCCAGCACCAATAAAGCCGATGCCCGAAAGGACCTGCGCACCCATACGAACCGGATCGCCCGTGTTCATACACTGGGAGACATATTGATTCGTCATCATCACAACGGTTGATCCCAGACAGACGAGGATATAGGTGCGAAGTCCCGCAGGTCTGCTTTTCCGTCCGCGCTCTAAGCCCAAAACTCCGCCAATGACGATAGACAGAAAAAGTCTGAAGAAAATCGTTCCGTATGTTATTTCGCGTATTGTATGAAGATTCATCAGGGTTCACCTAGCTTTTAACTATATTTTCCCAAATTTTACATGATGGGTAAAAAGAAATGTGTTCTGCCTTACCTAATCATTGGCAGAACACATTCTTTTCAGTATTACACGCTTGTGACGACTTGGAAACCAGCTTCTTTTATCTGGCTCATAAAATCGCCACCAAAGTGCATACAGTAGACCCGATTTCTCATTTCAGGCGGAATGTACTCACATAGCCGTTTCAGAGAACAATGCGACGGACTTTCCTTCGTCAAAAATGTGCAATCGTGATAAATAACCTGAATTTTTCCCTGCTTGAACTGCTGGAGGATATCGTCTGAAAGTTCCGAAGCATCTGCACTGAAATAGATGGTTTCGTCCTCATCGCGAATCAGAAAACCGCAGCACTTCATATCAGAAGCATGCTTGACGGGAACAGCCTCCACATGCAGACCATCCTCAAAAATTTGGGTGTAATCTGTCGTGAAATCGTACATATCAGCAGGAACACCCATGAGCTTCAAGATTTCAACTACGGTATCATCCTGTGCGATGACTGTGATGCGTTTTTGGAGAACGGACAAACAGTAGGAGGCAAATGAGCCAAGGCTACCAATGTGATCTGCGTGCAGATGGGTGATGAAAACTGTGATCTTGTCACAAGTCCGAATCTCATCACGCGCCTCCATTTTCCGAAATGTGCTTTCGCCGCAGTCAATCATAAAGAGATGATTGTTTTTCACAAAGAATGCCGCATTACTGCCCAACCGAGGATAATATGCAGCGCCAGTGCCAGTAAAATGAAGTTCCATTGGTTTGGAATCTCCTCTCCTCGAAATAATTAGCCTTTATTGCCGCCAGCGGTAACGCCAGAAATAATCTTATCAGACAGGAATGCGTAAATAACGACCGTCGGAATAAAGACGATGACAACGGATGCAAACATGCCAGCCCAGTCGCCGGAGTTCATCATGGAGGTGACCGTCTGATACAGACCAACACCGATGGGGCGCAGATTGGACTTGTTTGCAAAAATCAATGCCATGAAATATTCATTCCACTTGCCGATGAAGTTAAAAATAGAAACCGTAACAATTGCAGGCTGTGCCAGAGGGAACATAATTTTCCAGAAGCACTGAATCGGGCCACAGCCATCAATCGCAGCCGCTTCCTCAAACGAAGTGCTGATTCCTTTGAAGAATGTCAGAAGGAAGAATGTGGTATAGGGAACCGAACATGCTGTGTACAGGAAAATCAGCGTGAAATGCGTACCGGACAAATTCAGCGCACTGACGATAGAAAACAGCGGCATGACGATCATAATATTAGGGATTGCCAGACCGATGATGATAAGAGCCTGAATCAAACCAGCACCACGGAACTTAAAACGAGACATGCAGTATGCAGCCGGTGCACAAACCACAATGATCAAAATACACGACGGAACGGTGTAAATGACAGAGTTCAGCAGGTTCAAAGCCGCTTTATTCGTAAAAAGTGCCTTAGTGTAGTTTTCAAAATGCAGTCCGCTCGCAAGCAGGCTACCCGTGAAGATTTCCTTTGTAGTAGACAGAGATGCAAGGATAATCCAGCCAATCATGCAGAAGATAAAGGCCGTCCACAAAGTGACGATGATATAGCCCGGAAGACGCGGAAGTTCTTTCTTCAGCTTAAAAGGATTCGCTTCCATTTTTTCTTTTTTTGCTTTTGCCATTGTCTGCTTTCCTCCTTACAGTTCGTAGCCATCGTCTTTGATACTCTTACGAGAAATCGTAGAAACTGCGACGACAACAATGGTCATAATGCAGGCTGCTGCTGCTGCAACACCCGTGTTCATGCTGTCTGCACTAATCTCACTGCCGAACAGGGTTTGGTAGGTGTACATCATCGGAGTATAGGTGCTTACACCGCCGAAAACCTGTGCCAAAGCGAAGAAGCCCATCGTTTTGGTAGTCCACAGCACCAGAGAAGTGCCAAGAACGCCCTTAATCAGCGGGAGGGTGATATGGAAGAATTTGTCAAAAACATTTGCACCCTCAATAGTGGCGGCTTCATAGTAATCGGGAGAGATTTTTTCAATAGCTGCAATGTACATCAGCATGAAGTAGCCCACATTGCTGAATACATAAGCGATGCACATTGAGAGGAACATGTGGTCTGTACCAAGCCACTGGAAGTTCGCCATGGACTCCCAGCCAAGGGCAGTGAAAAAGGAGTGGAACAGGCCAAATTTTGCATTGTAAACATACAGCAACCACATATAACCAACGGCGACTGCTGCAATAACGTTGGGCATATAGATAATAGCACGGAAAAACTTCTGACCGCGAAGACCACTTGTCAGGATGATTGCCAGAACGATTGCAAGCCCAAGGCAAGCAATACCGCAGTACAGCCAGATCTTACCGATATTTTTGACCGATGTGATGAACAGCGGCGTATGGAACAGCTTAATGTAATTGTCCAGTCCTGCCCAAGACCATGTTGAAACAGCGCTTGTAACGCTCTTCACGCTGAAAAAGCTCATAATAGCGGTTCGGGAGACAGGATAAATAAAAATCAAGCAGAACAGCAGCATGGCTGGTCCCATAAAATACAAGATAGATGCTTTTGTTTGTTTCATCGTTATTTTCCCTTCACTATGCAAAAGGGTAGGAAATCCGTAAACCTCCTACCCTTTTGTAAAAACAATTGATTTAGAATGCGCTTGCCATCTTGACGAACTCGTCTGCGGAGATCGAGCCGCCCATCAGCTTCAGGCAGGCATCTGCAATGATCTGCTTGCTGTCGCTGTTGGTGATGATAGCAGTCTGAGAAGGATAACGGGAGGTGTAGCTGTTCAGGACGACCTGAGCGTCGGCCAGGTTTTCGGGCCAGACATGATCAACGTTCATAGGGATGGCGTTTGCCTGATTGGTAAACTCCTGATCCCACTCGCTGGTCGTCAGATAAACGATGAATTCGACTGCTGCCTGTGTTGCAGCATCATCGCAATCCTTATTGACTGCGATTGCATAGGTGGAGTAGCAACCACCCTCCGTGCCTTCGACACCGTTAGGAACTTCCGGGAAAGCAAATGCGCCCCACTTGAAGTCATCGGGAGTAGTTGCAGCAACTTCGTTCGGCAGCCAAGTGCCGTTGATGTACATTGCAACGTTCTCGCTGATAACCATATCCTGCTGTGCTGCGGGATAGACGTTTGACTCAATGTTGGGATCAAAGTAGCCCTTTGCTGCCATGTAAGCGATTGCCTCGGCGGTGTCCTTGACACCCTGCTCACTTGCCCACTGGCTGCTATCCTTTGCCAGTTCCATCACGCGATCGTTACCGAGACGGCGAGACATATAATAGCCAACCCAGCTGGTGCAGTAGTTCGAGTCAGTCGTTACAGGAATATGCCCAGCAGCCTTGACCTTCTCGCAAGCATCCATCAGCTCTTCCCAGGTCTGAGGATACTCGGTAACACCGCACTCTTCCAGCAGACCCTTGTTGCAGAAGATCATGAACGCCTGCGGAATGTAAGGAATGCACATGGTCTTACCATCGAACAGGGAACCAGCCAGAGAGATCATGCTGGGAATGACGACATCTTTGTATGCCTTGCCGTTGGTGGTGTCGTAGGTCTTATCAATGTAAGAAGAGAGGTCTTTAATGTTCTCGCTCCACAGCTTCTGAACATTGTCAATGTTTGCATCCATCAGATCGATCTGGGTGCCTGCTTCAATTGCGGAAACGACGAGGTTGCGGTTATCACGGCCATTGAAGGTAAAATTGATTTTCACGTTCGGATGCAGCTGAGTGAAAGCGTCAGCTGCCTGCTTCAGAACCAATGCCTGATTCTCCGTCTCACTCCAGCTAGACCAGTACTCAATCGTACCGGACAGCGTATCAGCTGCCGCATTTGCAGCAGTGGAAGATGCAGCTACACTCGAAGAGGAAGAGCTGCTGCCACCACATGCGGCCAGACCCATTGCGGCAGCACCTGCTCCGGCAACCTTGAGGAAATTACGACGAGAAATCTTATTCATGATAAACTCTCCTTCTAATTATCTCTGGCAAAAATACTTTGTGCAGCGTCCCCACTGCACTTCACTGTAACTATAGTTTATACAAAAACTTGAAACGTGTCAATTGTCATTTCAGCAAAATATATGTAAAATACTTGTGCATAGTAACAAATTTCAGTAATTCTACTTGGATTTTACATATCCTATATTGACACGTTTCAAATTATGGTGTATTCTTGTTCAAACTTTATTCATCTGTCTCTTTTATACGTGCAAGGAGGCACCTCCTATAATGATTACGCAGAATCAGCTTTCTCTTATCCTTTTAATCATTTTCGCCGGAATCATCTTTTTCTGTTTACAGTAAGCTTTTCACACATTTCTCCTTCAAGATAGCATAAGGCCGGGATCGAACTAGCGATCCCGGCCTTATGCATTATTTCGGAGCTGTGATTTCCGAAGGAGAATAGCATCAATATTTCTGAATAATACGCATCATATCAGCGAAAGCAGCCTCCATCCCTTTAACAAGGGTGAACTGCGTGCGTGCTCGATCAAGGTTCTGTGCAGGGCGACTAATACGGAAATAGTGGTCTCCCTCAAGATAATCGGTAAGGAATCGCATTCCACATTCCAGCGTCATCAGCTTTGCGCCCCAGACCAGACTGCTCTTTTCCTGCTCGGACATAGTTGCTCCAGCGGTCGAGAGGAAGCCTTTTGCAAACACCTCAAACAAGTGCAGGTCAAAGTGGACCTTGTTCTGATCGGGTTCATCCTCGGCGCAGTCGTTTGCGCCAAAACGGATGGAGTCGCCAAAGTCATATGCAGCCAAACCGGGCATTACGGTGTCCAGATCAATAACGCAAACACCCTTTTTACTCGTTTTGTCGATGAGGACATTGTTGAGCTTGGTATCATTGTGAGTAACGCGAAGCGGAATCTCATTTTTGCTCAGCATATCGACCAGAACATGGCAGTCAGCCTCACGAGAGCGAACAAATGCGATTTCATCTGCAACATCTTTCGCACGTCCCATTGCATCCTCTGCGACAGCTTTCTCAAAATTCTGGTAGCGCGTAGGAGTATCGTGGAATTTGACAATGGTTTCATGCAGCGTAGCAGCAGGAAATGCGGCCAGCTGATTCTGGAACGTGCCGAAAGTTTCCGCTACAGTGTAAAAATCATTTTCGTTTTCGACATTTTGCAGACAGACAGTATCCTCGACGAAGATATAAGCTCGCCATGTGCCGCCGTCGCTATCAGTATAGAAAGGTTTCCCCTCTTTGGTCGGAATAACGTTCAGCGTCTCACGCTCCGGGTCACCGCCCTTTTCCAGAATCGCCTTGCGCAGGAAACCGGTAACATGGCAGACGTTTTCCATCAATTCTTTCGGGTTCTTAAATGTGTCAGTATTGATGCGCTGCATAATGTAGCGCTTGCATTTGTCGCTTGCCCAAACGACAAATGTATCATTGATATGTCCTTCGCCATAGCGAGAAATTTCACCCGTTGTACGGTCGAAGGCAAATGCATCAGCTGCTTCTCGCAGGATATTTTCTGTGATAGCGTTCACTTTTTTTCCTCCCATAAGTCCATCGGATAGATTCCAGCTTCGATTTTATTCTTGATGGCATTGACGACCGCAGGCTTATCCTCGCGATAGGTCACGCCATACCACTTGTCCGCACTGTGAAGAACGGTGACAGTCGCCTTCTTTTCGTCAATCAGCTCACTGACAACAAGGGGCAGAAAATATTCGCACTTCAGCGGATTTTTCGGAAGATTTTCGTTCAACCAATCTGCAAAGCGGTTCTCTGCCTCCTGCAAGAAGCTCTTTGTGAAGCCCCACAGATTCATGCTCACAGGGGTGTCGCCGGGCAGGTCCACCCAGCTCTCGCCGCCGTCCTCGGTGTAATGTGCGCCGCCGTCGCAGGGCTCGATGCGGGTGCGCTCGGTCACGCTTTGCAGGGTGCCGTCCTCGTTCTTGATGCACACGCCGCGTGCCACGCTGCCGTTCTCGGACAGGGTGTTCTTCAGCAGATAGCTGACCATGCAGTAGCGGTAGAAATCATCATCGGCATGGGTGGACAGATAGTCATACATTACCTGAAAAGCCTCCACCCCATAGTAATCGTCGGCATTGATGACAGCAAACGGTCCATCAATCAGATTCTTTGCGGCAAGGACTGCATGGCAGGTTCCCCACGGTTTTTCGCGGTTTTCAGGAACTTCAAATCCTGTAGGCAAGATGTCCAATTGCTGAAACGCATATTTTACTTCCATGATTTTGGAAATGCGATCGCCAATTGCAGCACGGAATGCTTCCTCGATTTCATGCTTGATGACAAAAATGACAGTCCGAAATCCGGCGCGATATGCGTCGTAAAGCGAATAATCAATAATGACTTCCCCATTCGGACCAACAGGGTCAATCTGCTTCATTCCTCCATATCGGCTGCCCATACCTGCAGCCATGACAACTAATACCGGTTTGTTCATTATCAAATCTCCCTTTTGTTTTTACAACCATCTATCGAAATCAAAAACATACGATGCAAGGAAGGAATCTCAGACTTTTGGTTTTTTAGTAGAAGTTTCAGCGATTCACACCACTGTCTTTCAGATATTTACAGCACTGATAAGTCCAATCTGACTGGATAATATCGAAGCCATGCTCGACCAGCCAGCCCCATCCCAAAGCCGGGTCTTTCATCATAGAAACATCGTCCGTGTGACCGGCAGAAAGGGGAACCTTGTAATTGTATAGGACAGCATTTCCCCACAAAGTACGTCCTTTTTTATGCATTGCCTCGATGTACTCTGGCTGGATAACCGGAGCTTTTTCGGTCGAGAACACAAGCTCTGCACCCATGTAGTTAATGTTCATGGACTCAATCAGCTCACTGGCCGTATCATTTTCCATGTAGATAGGCATGAACATATAATCCGGGGCAACTTCTTCAACGGTCCTTAAAACTTCTTTGGTAGGTGCATTTTTGAGCAAGATTTGCTCCTTCATGCCGTGCCGCTCAACCTGCTTGATAACATCAGGGATGAACGCACCACAACGATCCAGATTTAGGATGCAGCGATTTTTCATGTGTTCCAACACTTCATCGAATGTGTTCAACCCGTGTTCCGTCTCGTTGAAATCCACATTGATGAGTCGCAGCTTGCGGATTTCCTCTGCGGTCATCCGGGTCAGATCAATGTGACGGTCAAGTTGAAACGGTTCCTTTCCGGTGTGGAAGATGAAGATTTCGCCGTCAAGACTTTTGAATAAGTCCATCTCCAGAATGGCTGCACCGCCGTGCAGTGCGATATCAAAGGCCGGGATCGTGTTGCAAGGGATGTTCACGCCAGCAACACCCCGATGTGCTGCTACCTGAACGCGGTCACGATTATAAAGATGTAACGTATTATTCATGGCGATAGCCTCCTTATTTTTAGTATGGCACATATTTTGAAACGTGTCAATACAGCAAAACATAGAAGTTCTTTCTTGAATATTGTGAAAAAGTTCAATAGTTTTTTTCGAAATGCTCCATTATACTGTAAATATAGAGAAGGTGTCCAATTAGGAGGAAAATCATACTATGCCTACTATTAAAGATATCGCTAAAGAAGCGGGCGTTGCACAAGGCACCGTTTCAAATGTGCTGAACGGACGTGGCAATGTCAGCAGCGATAAAATAATTCTGGTTGAACAAGCATGTGCAAAACTGGGCTATACCATGAATCAACGAGCCAAAACACTCCGACAGGGCTCATCGAAGCTGCTGGCAGCAATCATACCCAATGTGCACGACAGACGATATACCGACTTCTTTTTAAGCTTTAAGAACTATGCGGAATCTAGTGGCTATTCCGTTCGACTCTATTTTTCAAACGATTTGCTTGCAGAGGAGGAACTTCAACTCCAAACTATCCGTTCCGAAATGACGGCGGGAATTGCTACGTTTTCGTCTTGTACAAAAGATGGCCGGAACATTTATGACGAAATCGGGATTCCAAAGCAGGATGTTGTCTTTGTGGAGCGAAATCCCTTTGATTCCCCTTTCTATATTGGATTCGATTACACCAAAGCCGGTTTAGAATTAGCAGAAAAGCTAACATCTAAAAAGTGCAGTCGCATCCTTCTCATCACTGAGACTTTGGATTATTCCAGCCAGAATGAATTTTACATGGCTTTTTCGGCTGCATTAAAAGCCAAAGACTGCGTTCTGCACCATGTCCAAACCGATTCGCTGCATTGTTATACCCATTTTTTGCAGGTTTTGAACGATCTTGAATCAGTTGATGCTGTGGTTCTGACTAATTATCACCTGGCAGAAAATTTCAGTAATGTCAGTAAGACATTCTATCCCCATCTTCATTCGCCAATTTATACCATTTCGCCGCTTTTTACAATTCCATCGGTTGGATGTAAAAAATATGAGTTGAACTACCGTCTGATGGGACGCTGTGCTGCAGAGCAGCTTATTAAGCGGAAAGAAAACAAACGATTCGAAACTCAACCAATGATTTTGCATAACGATGGGATGCGGAATTGGTTATCTAAAATTCCGGGTTCGACTTGCAAACGGCTGACGATCCTGACACTGGACAGCCCGACAGCTCGAATTATGGAGAACATGGCGCGTATTTATACGGATGCAACAGGAATCGAAATCAAAGTCGCCATCTGTTCTTATGATGGAATTCACGAGATTCTGAGCGATCTTGGAAACACAGATGCCTATGATGTCATCCGTCTGGATCACACATGGCTTTCATGGTTTGGTGAACATATTTTTGCACCCTTGAGTGAGTTAACATCTTCCAGCGCCGAGCAGTTGTTCGAGCCTTTTATCCCCGGCCTTGTTCCACAATATACAAGTGTGAATGGCGTTGCCTATGCCTTTCCTGAAACACCGAGCGCACAGTTACTGTTCTACCGTAAAGATTTGTTTGAGAACACCGTTCTGCAGCGTCTTTATAAGGAACAGTATAAGGAAGAGCTTGCGCCGCCGCAAGATTTCGAGCACTTTAACCGTATCGCAAGGTTCTTCACTAGACGTTTCAATGGACATTCCCCCACAACCTATGGCACAACATTGACACTTGGAAACAGTGGCGTTGCTGCAACCGAATATCTAACACGGTATTTCAGTCACTCGCACGATTTGTTCGATGCAAATGGAAATCTGCTCCTCAACACAGACATCGCTATTCAATCCATGAAGGAACTTATCGAAGCCAAGAATTATTCTCCCAAACGATATAATAGTTGGTGGCGAGAATCGGCACGTGAGTTTGCCGCTGGCGATACAGCAATGTCTATCGTTTTCAGCAATTATGCCTCAGAGATGATGGACAGTGATTCAGTTATTATCAATAAAATCGGTTACACATATCTTCCGGGGCAGAATTCTTTGCTGGGTGGCGGCTGTATTGGAGTATCCAAAAACAGCCAAAACAAAACGGAAGCATTTGATTTTATAAAATGGATTTGCAGCGAGGAGATTACGACTGCCATGACCCTTCTAGGCAGTGTTTCTCCTTGCGAAAAAACGTACAGCAACTATGAGGTCCTTGATACCTATCCTTGGCTTGGACTCTCTCACAAGTGTATTGCACAGTCAAAGATCAATCGTATTCCCCCGCAGAAAGCAACCTGCTTTGATGAGCGCAGATTTCTAAGCATCTTAGGCATGGCAGTCAATACGGTATACAATGACACAGCAACTCCACAAGATGCCTTAACCTATGCCATTCAAAGCTACAATCGCACTATGAAATAAAATACAGCCTCCGAGTTTAGGCATAGTGCCGATATCTCGGAGGCTGTATTTTTGTGATTAAACATCACCTTGAAGTGTCTCAAATTCGTCCCATGCAAAAGACCATGATGCAACAGAAGGAGTCAACGGCACAGTGATTCCAGTTTTTTCGGGAGAGGGTGGAACAAAATGACCTTCTACTCCTTTTACCGAAACACCGTTTTCATCCAACGTGACGATTGCATAGATTGGATCTGCATAGGGAACAACAAATTGCAAATTTGGGAACTTCGCTTCAATCTCAGAGCTGTAACGGTGCGTTGCGTACGCAGTTCCCGCCCAGTAGTTGGAGATACTGTTAAGGGTATAATACAAAATTCCATTTTCAAAATGCCTGATATCCCGATGAACATGACCGTTCATGCAGAACTGAATCCGCTTTCCTGCTGCTCTGCCTTCCCGAATAATCTTCTGCAGGTCGTCAACATTTCTGAGTCCGCGAGGGCAGGCATAGAGCGGCTGATGCGAAAAAATCACGATGGGTTCTGTCGCAGAAAGAACTTCTTCCCGAAGCCACACAAGCTGCTGTTCTCCAAGATACGGGAGGTCTGTGGTTTCAAAATATTTTCCAAAATTGTAATCCACAAGGTCGCCGTGTTCATCCCGATAAGAGTTGCCGTCCAGAACGATGAAGTGCCAGCCTTTGAGATGGAACGAGTAATAGGGCTTTTCCATCCCATACATTTCCAGAGCATCTGCCTTGGAGCAAAAATCACACTCATGATTTCCGAGGAGATGATACTTCGGTTTGGAAAACAAATTATATTTATTCAGAATCTCTAGTTTTGGTATTTCAGTCGGACATTCCATTGCATATTTGAGATTGATGGGCATTTTCTCCGGTGCACATAGACAGGTCGAAGTGTCCTTGGGATAAGAAAAATCACCCAGCTGAATGATAAAATCGACATCGGCCTTTTGTGCAGCATCCAGAAAAGCATCTATTCGCATCATGCCATCGTGCATAATGTCCAGATGCAAATCTGTCATTGCTGCGAAGGTCACAGGTTGTGTTTTCATATCAATTCTCCTCTATTTCGTTTCGGATTAACACACTTGTTCGGAATGAGTTAGTATTCTATTTGTGTGTACTTCTTTACGAATTTCTATGCAGAGAGACCACTGTAGCAGCTACTTTCTGCATCGCAAATATGCGCCCTGTTGTATACATTTTTCACCTCCCATGGTAAATTTCTTTATACTGATGCTATTCTATCACTTTTTTTGAAACGTGTCAAAATAATTATTGACGAATCCCAGTGCTTGTTCTATAATGGACATATGAAAGCTGTATTCGAGGAGGTATTAGTATGGATCAAATCCCTGAATTTTACCAACCGCACCATCATCGGAGAACTGCCATCCGAATCATCAAATCAAAGGCAGGGCACTACGGTCTACCAATATTTCACTTTGATGCCGACTTTTTCTTGGAAGCTGTTAACGACCCACATTTCTGCTATGAAACGGATAATGAATTCGTTGTCTATGTGGAACACACACAGTTAGCAGATGCTTGTCTTGCAACCTGCTCCTTTGATACCGAAAACAAGTATGAGGTAACTGCAATTCTCTGTGAAAAGCAGACTCTTTACTTCGAGAACAAAAACGGTATTATCACCTTTAATTTTGAGATCAGCGGTCTGACCGGGCCAACACGAACGCTATATGTACATTCTATTCTGCGTGATCCCGGTTTGACCCTGCGAATCGAGCAGAACCATATCGGACGACGTGCAGGAAAATACCGCGAAGGAGATTATCCGGCAACCGAAATTTTAGCAGCAAACCATTATATGTTTGCCATGCGCGAGATGTTGTATGCACTTGATCTCCCGCAGTATTTGAACCGGAATCGTCTGGGTTATCTCCTGATTTTGGGCTTTGAAACAAACAATGAGATTCATACAGATTACCCTCCACACTGGCATCTCATTTATCGCTGGCCCAATCATGCTGGTTCTCCTGCACCTCACATTTACCTTGCCCCCGATGGCAAGATGACAGAAAATGCGTGCTATGTAGACTGTGCTCATGGCACGCACCGTGACTATTCCGCAGGTGAATGGTGTCCCTTTGTTGACCCTTATGGACATGATGTATGTGCTATCCGGATAAATGCGGATGGAGGAATGTCTATAACCAAACCGATGTCCTCCATTTATACGATGAGTGCCTATACTCCAGATGTTGGTGTGACCATCTATAAGGATGATACACTCATTGGCACAATCCGAACGGAAAATGATACGGATCAAGGAATTTTCAATGTCACATGGAACAGTACTGGAAATCTCAACTTCCACGGTAGCTATTCCGAAACCATCGAGTACAATACCCTTACAGGTGCAATTCTTAAAATAAAACGATAATTGATACAAATCCCTCAATGCCACATACAGTTTTGGGGAATTGTTGAACAGATAGTTGTACGTCGTTAAGAGACTTTCTCTGAAAGAGGATGATTTGTCAAAACTGTTCTGTAGAATTGCTGCTATAAATTATTGATAGCCCGTCCATCCGAGCGGAGTCCTGTTTTTCAGGGCTCCGCTTTTTGATGTTGTGCAAGTTTGATCTTGAGAAATCCAATGATTTATCAATACCGGTTTTGAAACAAGCAATATATGTAGTAAAATTTCAGTATTTATATTCTATTGAAGGTTTTTGCCGCAACGTGTACTCTTTTTAGGGAAAGCACTTGTTGTTTTGAAGATGAGAGGTATGCTGTGGCAAAATCAAAAGGGAAAAGTCGTTCTACACAGGTGCGTTCAAAGCTTGCGATACAAGTTGGTGAACGAATCCGTAAAACTCGTAAACAAGAAGGACTTAGTATCGAAAACTTTGCACTTCGTTGCGACATTCACCCGTCCTATGTTGGTCATATAGAGCGAGGAATGCAGAATCCGACGCTTTCCACCTTGGAGCGCATCAGCCAGGGTTTGGGAATCAGCATGGAGGACCTTTTCAAGGACATAGATACACCGATCAATGTGGAGAACGCTGCAATACGACATCTATCTCAGGTCATAAGCGAGTTGTCCCCTGAGCAAACGCAACAGCTTCTGCAGATTGTTGATAGTGTCATGGCAATCAAAAACGAATATTTATAAGAAAACGCTCTCTTATCGAGGGCGTTTTCTTGTTGCAAAAAAGTGACACCGTACAATAGTAAGCAACGGATTGCTACATATAAATAGCCTTTTTTCGAGCGATATAAACATCGAACTTTCGTTTATTTTGTGACATTCTACAGTTGTTATTTGAATTTATTTGATATTTATACAAAAAACCATTGAGTATATTGCAGCATGAGAAAAAATGCGGTATAATCGGCGCAATCTACACAGATCGAGTAGGATAATAAAAAAGAATGGGAGGCGTACACATGAGTTGTTTGGGTTCAAAGCATGAGTTACTGCAAGTTGCAGACCATGTAATCGCTCATTATTATCAGCGTGTTCCGTTTGTACGGAATCATCCGCAGGCGATAGACTTGGATATGCTTGTGATGGAACTGATGGGCGGTAGCATCAAGATGTTCCCACTATCTAAAGATGGCTCTATGTTAGGCATGACTGCACATGAGCGCCTTATAATCCGAATGGAACTAAAAGATGGCACAATCATTCGTGACACGTTGCGCCCCAAAGACATTGTGATAGATTCCTCGCTGGCAGGTTTCCACAACACCGGAGTGCGGAACTTTACTTTGGCACACGAAATCGGGCATCAGCTTTTGCACATTTATTATCCACTTCTGGCTCTTTCAGACCAGTTGGAAGAAGACTGTGCGGACATTATTGCAGAAGGTCTTTTGCTGCCAGAGTGCCTTGTGAGGGCCTCCATGGCATTCTTCCAGTTCCCTGACACGTTATCTCATATATCCAGATCGCAGTTAGATATGAACTACCCTAGTTTTAAGAAGATGGCGAGGCAACTAGGTGTGCAACGTCAGCTTCTTGCAAATCGTATGAAGTATTTGCATATCCTGACCAGCGATGTTCCGTATCGCCACACACTTTCGTTGATGGAGGCAGGGTGATAATGAAAGACAGACTTAAAGAACATATGGAAGGCTGGCGTTTCTGCGAAAAATGCGGCATGAAGCTTTATCAAAAGATAGATGGATGCAGCGGCACGATTCATCTGAAATGTCACCGCTGCAATACACTCCTCCGCATTGATTTATCATTCCGAAGAAAGAAGTGACCCTCTAAAAAAATCGGGTGCATCGCACCCTGAATATGGACTGTTCGCACCGAGCAACGGGCCGTCACCTCTGGGTGATGTATGAAACGTAGCACCAAATAGCCGGGCAACAGCTTGATTGAGTGATTTTCGCTTGAGAATCTCTCAGTCGGCTGTTGTCCGGCTATTTTTTATAGCTTCAGGAAGCCTGCTCCCGAAAAGGAGCAGGTTTTATGTTTGCCCTCTTTTCATGGCTGCCCCAAGCGGCGAAATATCCGTAGTGTCTCCAAATTTTCGACTTTTCACGTTTTATCGAAAATTTGGAGGTTACACATGAGTTTCAATAATGGCAATGAACGTCGCAAGCTGAACGCAAAGTGGGCGCATCTTCGTGTGCAGTACCGCGAAGCAGGAATGAGCGAAGATGCAATTCAGGCTATGTACGAGTTTGATTTGGGTGTTCTCAATAGCGAACGCGCCTACATCACCAACACACTGACAGTTTCTGACACCACCGATGATAGTACAGCCACGGAAACCAGCGACTTCAAGCAGTATGAAAAAGCCATTACCGTAACGGATACCTACCACGAAACGAAAACGCGCTTTGCATGGGTAGGCGAAGTTCAAGATGAGAGGTTACACACCGGACTAGAAAAACTTTCAGATGAAGATCTCAAACTGCTGACCTTATACGCTGTAAGTGGCTTTAACGAATATGAAATTGCTAAAGTATTTAGGCTTTCACAGCCTGCTATTCATAAGCGAATTGCAAAAATCACTTTATTTTTGAAGAAGTTTTGATTTTTGGTTATTTTTTGAGCCTTCTCGATGGCTCGTAAGTGTAAGGGCAATTCACCAGATGGCGAAAGCCGCTGAACGAAATGTCTGCACTCATGTTCTTTGAAAACTGAATAGCTCCTTCATCTGGTACTCCGATAATGATACTTCCGTAATTCGCGGCCCGGTCACAAAGCAGACGGGGTGGCTGAAATGCCAATGAAGCGGTACAAGTCCGCTGCCAGATGTTTATGCCCCACTCGCAGGGAGCCGAGGGCGAATATGCGAGACCTTAACTTATTAAATCAGGCGTGGCCGAATGCTGTTTTCGGTCTTCGTCCACGCCTGTTCTTTTTACTTATTCCATATATCTACATTTTCGTCCTACATAGGAGGTTTTATGAACGAGAACGACCGTACCACCTTAGAGCAAGCGATCTACGAGGAAATGGAACTGACCCCGGAGATGATTCGGTCCATCCGCACGCTCTGCGGTGTCTGCCTTTGTAGTTTTGTAGAATCCAAGGCGTTCAAAATCGCCATTGTTCCCAGCGCAGACCGGAGCATGGACACTTGCACTGTCTGCCAGACCCGGCGCGGTCATGACTACGTTGTGATGAACCGCTGAACAAACACACCGCCCACTGCCAAGGAGGTGCAGCGGGCGGTGTACATATTGCAAAAGGAGGACAGCTATTGATTCAAAACTGGAAATTCCAGCGCGGAGACATTTTCTTCACCCGTTTCGACAACGCCATCGGTTCAGAGCAAAGCGGGAATCGTCCGGCAGTCGTTCTTCAGAACGATGTGGGAAATTTTTACTCGCCCACGCTGATCGTGGCCACATTGACAAGCAAGGCGGCAAAAAAGTATACCCAGCCGACCCACTGCCTGCTGGTGAACGAGTTTCTCTCCGTACCATCCATCGTTCAGGCAGAGCAGATCTTTACCATAGACAAGAGCAGGGTTCTGAAATATCTCGGACACCTCACCCCGGAAGAAATGAGCCGGGTGGATGATGCTGTCCGTGCCAGCCTTGCCCTGAACCCGATGGGGAGCATTCAGCGGCTTCCACCCATCATCCGCTCTACGGCGGCTTACGCGCCGCCTGAGGTGGTTGACGGTAAGCCGCCCCTCTATCCCTACACGCCCATCAAATCATCCTTTGAGGATGCTGGGAGTGTCGAGGACATGATGCTGTACACCGAACTGGAAGCTGCGGTACACGCAATGATCCAGCGGCTGGAATATAGCTTCACGTTCAACCCCAGCCTGCTCACCATCCCAAAGCGTAAGCAGCAGGTTGCTGAAATCCTGAAAGAAGCCGAAACGTACATCTGGAGAATCAAGGAGGAAATGCGATGCGCCTGAAAGACAACACCAATCCCTTCATCCATGTCAACCCGCCGTACCAGCTCATGGTCATCCACAGCAGCAAGCTGGTCTACCCCCGCGAACTGTATCAGCGTGGTGTGGAGCGCAAGCGTGTGGAACTGATCGCCGCCCACTTCAACGAATATGTGGCAAACGAGCCGAAGGTCAGTTTCCGTAACGGTCAGTTCATCGTAACGGATGGGCAGCACACCATCGAGGGGCGCATCCTCCGCAACGGCGGCAAGGATCTGCCGATCCTCTGCAAGGTGTACACGGGCATGACCGTGGAGCAGGAAGCCCTGCTCTTTGCCGAGCAGAACGGCTTCTCTGCGCCGCTGACGGCAGGCATCAAGCTTCGTGCCAAGGTGGTGGGCGGCGATGCCATCTCCAAAGCCTTTCTTGCAGCCACCAACCGGGTGGGATTGAGCCTCAATTATGACAGCCAGCAGCTGACCGATTACCGCATCGGCTGCGTTGGTACGGCTTTCCGGCTCTACAAGCAGATGGGCGAACCGCTCTACTGTGAAACGATGCGGCTGATCGTGGCAGCATGGGAGGGCAAGCCCGATTCGTTCCGGGCATCTGTTCTGAAAGGCATGATGCACTTTGTGGAGCTGTACCACGGCGAGTTCAGTGAAGAACGGCTGCTCCGTGCGCTGCGCAACATCCACCCGGTCGATATTTACCGCATCGGGCAGGACGACCCCGCAAAGCTGCGCGGATGGAAGAAATACGTTTTCCCCATCTACACCGCCTACAACGGCAAGTGCAGAAAAGACGCACTGCCGATGAAATTCTGATATTCACAGGCATACCTCCCATATACACAAGGGGCATCCGCAAACCGCAGATGCCCCTTGTTACATATCAAAATGCAATATATAGTTTTCTGTATTTACTTAACACAACATATAGAGAAAAGAGGTATTCTATGCGCTCTCAGTTCACTTCGTATGAGCAGCTTCCCATCACCCTGACAGCCGATCATATCGCTGCTGCGCTGGGCATCTCCCGCGCCAACGCTTACATCCTGCTCCGTTCGGACGGTTTTCCCACGCTCCACATCGGTAAGCGGATGGTCGTACCCAAAGACCGTTTTCTTCAGTGGATCACGGACAGCGTAAACGGCTGATCTGACATCCTTGATTCAAGAGGTTTCTTTTTCTATACTATTCCCGAAACGACTTGACATCAGGAAGGAGGCAATATGCCAAGCAAACGTTCACACGGCGAGGGTACGCTTCGCCACCGCAGCGATGGTCGCTGGGAATTACGTATGATGGACGGCTACCAGAAAGATGGTTCGCCGCGCTTCAAGACCTTCTATGGCAAGACTCAGAAGGAGGTCAAGCTCAAACTGAAAGAGTATCAGGATGCGCTTATCAGCGGTGTCCAGCTGGACACGATCCTATACTTTGAGGATTGGGCAGATACATGGTTCGAGGGTCACAAGGATAATATCGCTCCCACGACACAGGAAAGCTACAAATACTGCCTGAAAATGCTCAAAGAAGGATTTTACCATCGCCCCTTGACCGTCATACGCCCCATCGACATTGAAAATTTCCTGAAAGGGATGCGGCGCAATGGCCGCTCGGATTCTTACATCAGCAAGGCACGAGGGATGCTCTACCAGATCTTTCAAAAGGCAGAAGCCAATGACCTTGTGCGCCGTAACCCGGTCCGGCTTGCTGAAAAGATGCGGGCAACCGGCACCGCAAAGCGCAAGGAAGCCTTTACCACAGCGGAAGTCGCCCACTTAATGAAGGTTCTCCCCGATGACCGCATGGGCTTGAGCATCCGGCTTTTGCTCGGCACTGGAATGAGAATGCAGGAACTTCTGGCTTTGGAGCCGCAGTTTATTGAAGAAGATGGCTCTGTCATTCACATCCGGCAGGCAGTAAAGGTCGTAAAAGGTACGGTCAGCATCGGCAGTCCGAAATCCAAAGACAGTATCCGGGATATTCCGGTGCCGCTGAATGTCCGCCCGTGTGCCATCAAGCTACGGGATACCACCGACCAGTTCATCTGGGAAAGCCCCAAGACCGGCTTGCCCTGCAACCCCACCCATTTCCGGGATGTGTTCCGCAAATCTCTGGAAGAAGCGGGCGATGTCCGCTTGCTCACGCCGCACAGCTGCCGCCACACCTATGTGTCGCAGATGCAGGCGTTGGGCGTGGATATCCAGACCATCCAGAGCATCGTAGGTCATGCTGATACCGAGATGACTGAGCATTATCTCCATGTTCAGGAATCCATTCGGCAGAGTGCGATCCAGTTGTTCAGCGAGGCGTTTTCGGCCTGAAAATTGGACGGAACAGCACTAATTAGACCAGATAAAATCGTTGGCATTGTGGTCAAAATTGTGGTCAAAACCAAATGAGGTCAGCCTACAAACAAAAAAATCCAACGATTTCTAACGTGAAATCGTTGGATTTATGGTCCGAGTGGCGAGAATCGAACTCACGGCCTCTTGAACCCCATTCAAGCGCGCTACCAAAACTGCGCTACACCCGGATATTTGTTGTGGCTCATCGCTCACAGCTCCATTAGTATACCCGCTATAGGCCGTTTTGTCAAGCGCTTTTTTTATTTTTCTTGGATTTTTTCTGGATTTTTCGCTCATCGTCCAGAAGCTCTCGATGGTGCGTCCATTTCATTTTCGGTGACTGCCATTGCCACGGCAAAGACGCTGTGGGCGCCCGCATCCAGCAGTGCCTGCGCACAGGCTGCGGCGGTAGCGCCGGTGGTGATGACGTCATCCACCAGCAGCACCCGCTTCCCTTCCACGAGCTCCGGCTCCTGCGCCCGGAAGGCACCGGCCGCATTTGCCAGACGCTCGTCCAGCGAGAGTCCTGCCTGATGGCGTCCGGCCCGGACGCGGCAGAGCGCCTTTGGCAGCAGCGGGAGGCCCAGTGCATGGGCCAGAGGCTGCGCCATCCGTTCCGGCACATTGTAGCCGCGCCGACGGCTGGTGGCAGGCACCGGAACGATGCAGTCGTAGCCGATGGCCGCACCGGAGACCAGACCCGGCACCGGCTCTGCAAAGTGCATCTCCACTTCTGCTCCGAACAGCCGGGCCGTCATCTCCACGCCAAGCTCCACCGCCGTCCAGCTTTCGCCTTCGTATTTGGCGCGGAGGATGGCGCTGCGGACGACGCCCTCGTACCGGTAGGGCGCAGCCGCCCCGTCCAGAGCGCCCAGATAGTGGCGGCTCGCGTCCAGCCGCATGACCGGGCCGCGGCGCAGCTCTTCCAGCCGCGGTGTACACACCTCACAGAACGGCAGCGTTCCCAGCACCCTGCGGCAGCAGGGACACCGCCTCGGGAAAAGCAGCTGGCGCATCTGCCGGGCAAGCCGCGCGGGGCGGCTGTAGTAGCCCGTCATCAGTCTTTCTTGACGGCGACGATGATGCGCACCTTTTTGCCAGCAGCGCAGCCAAAGTTGTCGTACCAGCCGGTAAGGTAGTAATCATCGGAGTTGACGGAAGTGAGCTTGGTGTAGTAATACTGGCCCTTGTACCACAGGTAGACCTGCGTATCATCGGCCATTTCAAACCTTTCGCCCTTGGAGGAAAGGACGCTGGCCGCACCCACCTTGTCGATCTTCATGGGCATCAGCTGCACCATGTTGCGGACAGCGCCGGTCGTCTCCTGGCAGACCGCGATGCCGCCGGCCAGCACAGGATACTTGATGGAAGTGCTCAGACTGACCTGCTGGCCGCTGACGTAGCCGATATAGGTCGCACCGCTGCCGATGAAGTCGAATATCTGGCTGAAGGGAGTGCCGGTGATCTTGGCGATCTGCTGGAAGCCGAGGCCCAGAAGTGCGCCGGTGTTGCTGGTCAGGCGTTCCCACGCGGTGCTGAGGATGTCGCCGGAGATAACGCCCCACAGGATCTCTGTGGTGGTGGGTACCATGATGCTCTTCACCTGACTGACGACTGCATCGGTATCAATGGTGCCGTCACCCGGCTGAGCCTTGATGGCGCTGAGAAGGGTGCTGTAGTTGGCGGCGACATTCTTCACATCGTCCAGCACACCGTAGTACCACAGGTCACCGGTCACATCGTTCAGGATGAGCTTGTCGATCTGCCCCTGCGGGTTGGTGGTGTAGTAACGGACATCGGAAGCCTTTAAGTTTACCCCCGATAGGCGGCTGGGACGAACCGTCCCAGCCACACCCCCTGTACTCGTATCAAGGATCTGCACGTCATCCGCCAGAGCCCTATCGCCCAGCGCGGTGGCGTTCTCGTTCACAGTGCCGCTGACGGAGCGCTCATCGATCGTTTCCACGCTCTCGCCTTCGGGGCTGACCCGCACTTCCACCAGCCAGCCGGTGGGAAAGTTCAGGCTTTTGTCTACGTTCACCTCGCGGGCAAGGCCGTCGGTACACAGGACCTTGACGGTCTGAAGCACATCGGCGCTGTTGTCCTCGTCGATGAGGTTGCGGGCAGACGACTGCACCACGCCGTAAAAGACCTCGTCGGCCTCCTCACCGGTGATGATGCCTGCGGCCACATTGTTCATGCCCAGCAGCAGAGTGACCACCTGGCCGACACCGCCGCCGTTGAGGGAGGACACCTGGGAAGCAATGGCCGTGCTGCCCAGCGTGTAGGACGTGCCTGCCACCGTAATGGAAGCAGGGGCGCTGGCCGTGGGAGACACCTCGGTGATGCGGCCTGCGGCACGGCGGGTATAGACCCACAGGGTCTTGAGGCTCTCGCTGTAGTAGTAGACGTCGTATTTGTTCAGCTCTGCGGAGCCGGAGACCTTATCGTTGCGGTAGACGCTGACAGGGACGAAGGGCAGCACCGTGCTCTCCGAAGCCACGAAGGGACCTTCCAGGCTGCTGAGCAGGATGGTGGAGCCGTCCACCTGACCATTGCTCACGGTAAAGCCCAGGGTCGTGCCGTAGGCCGAACCGCTGGCGTTGTTGGCGGTGAGGGCATTGTAGAGCAGGACGGCGCAGTCCTCGTAGTTCATCGCTTCGCCCTGACGGCGGTCGAGGCCGGCACGCAGGCCCAGCTCGCCGGCCTTGTTGAGCTGGGCGTTGGGGAACGCGCCGCTCAGGTCGGTCATCTTATAGCCCATCAGCTTGAGCACTGCGGTGCAGGCTTCTTCCAGCGTGACGGCATTGTTCGGACGGAAGCTGCCGTCGGTGTAGCCGTTCATCCAGCCCTGCTGCACGGCGATGCGGACATAGGGCGCCCATGCCGAGGAGCCGGGCAGGTCGGTGTAGAGGGTCCCCACTGCCCCCTGGGAAGAGACGCTCTCCCGGTAGGTAGAGTAAGAGGTCAGCATTCTGGCAAATGCGCCGCGGGTCACGGCTGCATCCAGTGCGCCGGACTGCTCGGAATCCATGGCACCCAGCGTGATGGCAAACTGGACGGCGGTGTTGTTGCCCGCAGCCGATGCCGGCATCACCAGCATCGACACTGCGATGCTGACCGCCAGCAGAAATGCGAGAAGACGTTTTTTCATTGTGATCTCCTTATAAAAAATGTTAAACCTCTCAGTCTCGCTTCGCTCGACAAGGCCGGGTTGCGGCACCCAGCATCCGCTGCGCATTGCGCACGTCTTGCTGGCCGCTGCCCCAACAACGACTCCCTGTTTCCGCCACTGGCGGCGGTCGTCGTTGTTGCCCCTACCGAGGGGAGCCTCTGGCGAAGAGAGAAAGCTTTCCGTACTGCCAAGGCCTCCCCTCGTCAGGGGAGGTGGCTGCGCCAAAGGCACAGACGGAGAGGTTAATCATATCTCAACGCGTCGATGGGGTTGAGCCGCGCGGCGCGTTTTGCGGGCAGATAGCCGAACAGCACTCCGATGAACACCGAGATGCCGAAAGCTGCCACGATGGAGTTGAAGGACGGGCTGACCGTAACATCCATGCCGTCGGTGAACATGGGCAGCACCTGATTGGCGATGGCCGACACGATATAGCCAAGGACGATGCCCAGCGTGCCGCCGAGGGCCGAAGTGGTAGCTGCCTCGGTGACGAACTGGGCCAGAATGGTCCTTTCCTTCGCGCCCATTGCCTTGCGGATGCCGATCTCGCGGGTGCGCTCGGTGACCGACACCAGCATGATGTTCATGATGCCGATGCCGCCCACCAGCAGCGAGATGCTGGCGATGCCGGTGAGAATGACGATGACCATATTGATCATCTTGTTCATCTCTTCCAGCCACTCGCTGGCGCTGTAGACGTAGTAAGCACTGTCGCTCTTGAAGATGTCATACAGTCCCTGCTCCACCGCAGCCTTGGCCTCGTTGGCCTGGCCCTCGTCCACCATGATGGCGGAGTAGGAGTCCGGCGAGCTTTCGTTGGAAAGGCGCATGGCTGTGGTGTAGGGCAGGTAGACGCTGTCGTCGTCGCTGCCCTCCTGCTGGTCGTGATTGGAGATCTTGGCCTTCAGCACGCCCACGATGCGGAACTTGTACGCGCCGAGCTTGATGGTCTGGCCCACCGCATTGCCGCCGTAGGCCGTGCGGTTGATGTAATCGCCGATGACGCAGATCTGCTTGTTGTCTGTGATGTCCATATACTGGATGTTCCGGCCCTTGGCGAGGGTGTAGCCCTTCGACTTGATGTAGTTCTCATCCACGCCGTACACCGTACCGTAACGGTATTGCGTCGTGCCCACCTTGGGGGTGTTATCGCTGAAATCCAGCTGCGGCGAGATGGAGGAAAGCAGTTCAGGGTTCTTTTTGACGATGTCGTACAGATCATCCACCGTCGCGGTGCGGGAACCATAGCCCCATATCTGGATGGAGAGGGTGTTGGTGCCCATTGCGGAAAAGCTGTCCCGCATACTTCTGGTCATGCCGTTACCCAGACCGACGATGACGATGACCGCCATGACGCCGATGATGATGCCCAGCATGGTCAGGAAGGTGCGCAGCTTATTGCTCCAGACGTTCTGCAGTGCCTGGCGGAAAGTCTCTAATACCATTATTTTGCTTCCTCCTGTGCCGCTTCGCCGGACAGAGTGGGCTGCACGATGGCCTCGGGCGCGTGGGCGTCGCCGTCGTACACCACCTGACCGTCCTCCAGACGGATGATTCGCTCCGCCTGCACGGCGATGGAATTGTCGTGGGTGATGAGCACCACGGTATGGCCCTCTCTGTGGAGCTGCTGAAGCATCCCGATGACCTCGCGGCCGGTGTGGGAGTCCAGAGCACCGGTGGGCTCGTCGGCGAGGATGACCGCCGGGTTGCGCACCAGAGCCCGTGCGATGGAAACGCGCTGCTGCTGGCCGCCGGAAAGCTGGTTGGGCAGGTTCTTGAGCTTGTCGCCCAGACCCACCTTTTCCAGCACATCCCTGGCCAGCTTGTGGCGCTCGGCGCGGGAGATATTGGCGTAGACCAGCGGTACCTCCACGTTTTCCAGAAGGTTCAGTCGGGGCAGAAGGTTATACTGCTGGAAGATGAAGCCCAGCATCTCGTTGCGCACATCCGCCAGCTCGTCCCGGTTCATCCTGCCCACGTCCCGGCCATTGAGCCGGTAGATGCCGTGGGTGGGGACATCCAGACAGCCGATGATGTTCATGCAGGTAGACTTGCCCGAACCGGACTGGCCCACGATGGCCACGAACTCCCCCTTCTCGATCTTCATCGTGATGTGGTCAGCGGCCTTTACCAGCGTATCGCCCATCTGATAATACTTGCACACCTGCTCAAATTCGATCAGAGCGCTCATGGGGCACCTCCTTACCAGATACTGTCGCTGTAATAGTCATCCGACACAGAGCTGGTGTCGTAGGCCACCGTGTCGTCCTCCTGCAGGCCGCTCTTGATCTCGGTGTAGCTGTCGTCGCTGACGCCGGTCTCCACCTTGACGTAGACATAGCCCTCCGGTGCGTCCATGTCTTCCACCGCATTGGCTGCGCTGGGAGACTTCTTGCTCACCAGCACATAGCCGCCGCGGATAACGGCAGCATTCGGCACGACGAGGGCGTTGTTGGCCTCGGCCACGACGATCTCAGCGTTGGCGTTCATGCCGGGGCGCAGGCCGTCGGTGTCATCGATGCGGATGGTGATGGGGTAAGTCGTGGTGCCGCCGCTGGAGCTGCCCTTCATGGACACACGGGTGACTGTGCCGACATAGGTCTTGTCCGACACAGCGTCAGCGGTGAGCTGGACTTTCTGGCCCACGGACAGTGCGCCGATCTGCAGCTCATCCACATTGATGACCATTTCCAGATAGCTCAGGTCGTAGATGACGCAGAGGGTGCTGCCGGAGGTCAGGGCGTCGCCCTGCTTGGCGTCCTTCTCAATGATGGTGCCGCTGATGGGCGAGGTGATGGTATAGTTGGACATATTGTCCTGCTGGTTCTGCATCGAGATCTCGGCGCTGCGCAGGGACTCGGAAGCAGACTGGATGGATTCGGTCAGATCGTCGCCAGTCAGCTCGATGAGGATGTCGCCCTTGGAGACCGCGTCGCCCTCCTGCACATTGATGGCGGAAACGGTGCCGCTGGCCAGAGCGGTCAGGGTGCGCTCTGCCTGATAGGCAAAGGTGGCGGAGGCGATGGAGCTGACGCCGTTGATGCTGGCGGTAGCGGCCTGAGCGGTGGTCAGACCGCCGGCATTGTTGACCCGGATGGTGACGGTGCGCACCAGCAGGTTGCCGGTGCTCAGCTCGTCGGTGCCGGTGACGGCGGTGACGGTGCCTTTCAGCGTCTCAAAGGTGCCATCCAGCACCACGTCGGCGCTCTGGCCCACCGAGAAGCTGGCGGCGTCGGCTGCCGGGAACAGCAGGTTCAGCAGCATCTTGGAGCTGTCGCGGATGACCGCCACCTCCTGGCCGCTGGTCACTTGGTCGCCCTTTGCGACCTTGAGACTGCTGACCGTGCCGTCCACCTCTGCGCGGACATACTGGAGGTCTACGGTCTTGTCGTAGCTGCGCTGGGCCTGCTGCAGGGCGATGCTGGCCTTTTCCAGATTGGTGGAGGCGTCCGAGCTGTCGATGGTGTAGAGCACATCGCCCTCTTCCACCTTATCGCCCTCTTCAAAGCCGCCGGTGAGGATCTTGCCGTCCACCAGAGACTTGACGGTATATGTATTGGCCGGGTTCAGCGTGCCGGTGCCGCTCAGGGAGTTGGAGACATCCTGACGGACCGGCGTCGTCTCGGCGTAGGTCACATCGCCGCTGGCAGCTTTATTCCCGCCGCCTATGAGAAAGACAGCGCCCGCTGCCGCCACGACGACCACCGGCACGAGCCATTTCCAGTTCTTTTTGGCGAATGCAGACACACCGGACTTGGCTTCTGCGGTTTCAGCAGCCTCAGCGGACGCATCCTTTTTCTTTTTCCAGATCATGCTTTTCCTCCTATGGTATGCAAAAGGGCAGCGTGACCCCTTTGCACGAAAAATCCGTTATTGGTAGTGTATCGCATTTTTCTGAAATACACAAGCGTCCAAATTTCATTTCACCTTTTATTTACAAAATTATTTCCGGTTTTTATGCAAAAAAGACACCCGCAGTGTCCTTTGCAGAACATTGCGGGTGTCTCGGATGATCTTGTCTTGTCAGGATGCGGCTTCGGCCTCGCTCAGCGGAGCCAGCTTCACATACACCCCGGCAGGGACGCAGGCCGCCCATGCACCTTCCTCGCTCAGCTGGCCGAACTGCTCACAGACATGGTCCGGGCATTGGCTGTCCTGAAACGAGATGGTGCCGTCTTTTACCTGTAAATGAACGACATAGCTGCCCACATCGTACAGGTAATCGTAGTCCTTATCCAGCGGCAGCACCTCGGTGATGCCGCCGCCGAAGTCCACGACTGCTGCCAGCGGTTCCGCCTTGCTGCGCGGACGCAGCAGAAAGACCAGCAGGACAGCTGCCGTCAGGATGACGGCTGCGAAGAGGAGGTTCGCCTTCCAGCTCAGGCGTTTTGCGCCTTTTGCCGGTCGAGGCTGCTTGCGGGTGCTCATGCAGCGTAGTCGCTGGCAGCAGCACCGGCAATGCGGCCAAAGACGGTGAAGTCAGCAACAGCGTTGCCGCCCAGACGGTTTGCACCGTGGACGCCGCCAGTCACCTCACCTGCTGCGAACAGGCCGGGGATGACCTCGCCCTTCTCGTTCAGCACCTCGGTGTTGGCGTTGATCTTCAGGCCGCCCATGGTGTGATGGACACCGGCGGTGACCTTCACAGCGTAGTAGGGAGCGGTGTTCAGGGGGTTGGCGAAGCTGGTGCGGCCGAAGTCGGGGTCATTCTTGGCCTCAACGTAGCCGTTCCACTTCTCCATGGTCTCTGCGAAGGCAGCGGCATCGACGCCCATAGCCTTGCCCAGCTCCTCGTAGGTAGCGCCGGTGACGGTGTAGCCCTTCTTGATGTAGCCCTGGATGACGCTGGAAGCATCGGCCATGGCCTGATCGACGACCAGCCAGCTGTAGCTGCCGGTCTGGGCGATCTCAGCGGCGGAGACCACGTCGCGGGTGCCGACCTCGTCGATGAAGCGCTGGCCTTCCTCGTTGATGAGGATAGCGCCGTCGCCGCGCAGGCCCTCGGTGATGAGGGCAGCGGTGTTGGCCTCAACGGTGGGGTGGATCTGGATCTGGTCCATGTCCACGGTAGCAGCGCCGATGGCCTGTGCCATCTCGATGCCCTGGCCCTGGATGCCGGGGGCGTTGGTGGTCATGAAGCCCTTCAGCTCGGGCTTGTACTTGACGACCATGTCGAGGTTTGCGCCGAAGCCGCCGGTAGCCAGAACGACTGCCTTGGCGTTGACGGTGACGGTCTCACCGGAAGCGCCGGTGGCCTTGACGCCCACGGCAGCGCCGTTGGCATCGGTCAGGATCTCCGTTGCGGTGGTGTCCAGCATCATCTTGACGCCGGCCTTCTCGCAGTTCTCCTGCAGCAGGGGGATCATGTAGGAGCCGACGGAAACGGTCTTGCCCTCTGCGTTCACAGGGCGATGGATGCGCTTGACGGATGCACCGCCGAAGCTGGAGACGTTGTGCAGGGTGATGCCGTGCTCGTCCAGCCAGTCGATGGCGTCAGCGGAGTTTGCGCACAGGGTCTCGACCAGCTCGGGGTCGTTGATGCCCTTGCCGCCGATCATGGTATCCAGCTCCATCAGCTCGACAGAGTCGAAGTAGCCGGTGGGGTTGGCCTGATAGGCAGCCCACTGCTCGGAGACGGTCTTTGCCAGAGCGGTGATGGTCTCGTTGTCGGCGTACTTCTCGGCAGCAGTCTTCAGGGTCTTCTCGACGCCGGCAGACTCGCCGAACTCGTTCTCGTCCTGATAGACGGTCTTGCCGGCGTTCATGCCGCCGGTAGCGCGGACGGAGTTGCCGCCCACCATGGACTGGCTCTCGAGGATGACGACGCTCTTGCCCTCAGCGGCAGCGGTGATGGCAGCAGTCATGCCTGCGCCGCCTGCACCGACGACGACGACATCAGCGTCAACGGTGGAGTCCTCGGCGGCAGCGTCGTTCTCCACAGCGGTCTTGTAGTCATCGGGGTTCAGGCCGGCAGCGGTCAGGGCAGCTGCAGCAGCCTCCTTGATGGCGGTAGAGGTGATGGTAGCGCCGGACACGCCGTCCACGGCGATGCTGCCGCTCTCGGCGATCTCGCCGGGCATCTTGGCGATGGCCTGAGAGCCGACGCCCTCAGTCTCGTCCTTGCCCTCGGCGGTGCAGCCGGTGATGACGCCGTCGGTCAGGGTCAGGGTGACGGAAACGTCGCCGCCGAAGCCCTTGGCAGTGGCGGTGAAGTCACCGGACACACCTGCGTCAGAACTGGTAGAGGCAGACTTTGCACCGCAGCCGTAGCCAAACAGGCTGACCGCGATGACCGCTGCCATAGCCAGTGCAGACACGCTCTTCTTGATCTGAGCTTTCTTCATGTTTTTCCTTCCTTGATTGCTTCGTGGTTTGTGGTTGCGAACATCTATCAGCATAAAAAGGGGGCTGCCCTTTTACAAGCAGCCCCCTCTGCCGAACTTGGGAAACGGATTTAGGCGTTGGCCTGTGCAGCAGCAACAGCGCAGGCGACCGTAGCGCCGACCATCGGGTTGTTGCCCATGCCGATGAGGCCCATCATCTCGACGTGTGCAGGCACAGAAGAGGAACCTGCAAACTGAGCATCGCCGTGGACGCGGCCCAGAGAGTCGGTCAGGCCGTAGCTGGCGGGGCCGGCTGCGACGTTATCGGGGTGCAGGGTACGGCCCGTGCCGCCGCCGGAAGCGACGGAGAAGTACTTCTTGCCGTTCTCGATGGCCCACTTCTTATAGGTGCCGGCGACCAGGTGCTGGAAGCGGACGGGGTTGGTGGAGTTGCCGGTGATGGAGCACTGGACGTCCTCCTTCTTCATGATGGCAACGCCCTCCATGACGTCGTTGGCGCCGTAGCACTTGACAGCTGCGCGCTCGCCCTCGGAGAAGGGGATCTCCTTGACGACGGTCAGGGTCTGAGTGGGGATGTCGTACTCGGTCTGCACATAGGTGAAGCCGTTGATACGGGAGATGATGTAAGCGGCGTCCTTGCCCAGGCCGTTCAGGATGACGCGCAGGGGGGTCTTGCGGACCTTGTTTGCGGTGCGGGCGATGCCGATGGCACCCTCAGCAGCGGCGAAGGACTCGTGGCCTGCCAGGAAAGCGAAGCAGGTGGTGTCCTCGCTCAGCAGACGAGCGCCCAGGTTGCCGTGGCCCAGACCGACCTGACGCTGCTCAGCGACAGAACCGGGGATGGTGAAAGCTTCCAGACCTTCGCCGATGGCGGCTGCGCACTCGGCAGCATCGGTCAGGCCGCGCTTGACGGCGATGGCGGTACCCAGGGTGTAAGCCCAGACAGCGTTATCAAAGCAGATGGGCTGCACACCGCGGACGATCTTGTCGCAGTCGATGCCCTTAGCGAGGAGCATCTCGTTGCAGGCGTCCAGAGATTCGAGGCCGTTGGCCTTCAGGCATGCCTCGATCTTCGGCATGCGGCGATCCATAGATTCAAAAGTTGCCATGAGTTGTTCCTCCTCTCTTATTCCTCACGCGGGTCGATGTACTTGACAGCGCCTGCTTCCTTGCTGAAGCGGCCGTAAGTACCCACGTTCTTCTCGTAAGCCTCGTTGGGGGTCTTGCCGTGACGGATGTCCTCCATCATCTTGCCCAGCTTGACGAACTGATAGCCGATGACCTCGCCGTTGGCATCCACAGCCAGCTTGTTGATGTAGCCCTCGGTCAGCTCCAGATAACGGACGCCCTTCTCCTTGGTGGAGAAGATGGTGCCGGTCATGGAGCGCAGGCCCTTGCCCAGGTCATCCAGACCTGCGCCGATGGGCAGACCGTCCTCAGAGAAAGCGGTCTGGCTGCGGCCGTAGACGATCTGCAGGAACAGCTCGCGCATCGCCACGTTGATGGCGTCGCAGACGAGGTCGGTGTTCAGAGCTTCCAGAATGGTCTTGCCGGGCAGGATCTCGCCTGCCATAGCAGCAGAGTGGGTCATGCCGGAGCAGCCGATGGTCTCCACCAGAGCCTCCTCGATGACGCCGTTCTTGATGTTCAGAGACAGCTTGCAGGTACCCTGCTGAGGTGCGCACCAGCCCACACCATGGGTGTAGCCGCTGATGTCCTTGATCTCATAGGCCTTGACCCATGCGCCCTCTTCGGGGATGGGAGCCGGACCATGCTTAGGACCTTTGGTGATCGGGCACATATTCTGTACTTGCTGCGAATAGGTCATAATCATACTCTCCTTTTGACAAATTGATGCCGTGCGGCAGAAGCTTCTCTCCCCTGCCGCCTTGCATTGACCGGGCCGTGCCGCTCTCTTTTCAGCGCCTCTCCCGGTACTACCACGCACAATTTTATTATAGAGGACGTTGGCCCAATTTGCAAGTCATTTCTGACAAATTTTTCGCAATCTTTTTTCCATTTTCGTTTTTCTGCGCAGGAGCGCAACTTCTCAATTCGGTTTTTTCTGCGGCTCCCGCCGCACCGGCGTGACGGCCCAGATGCAGGCGAAGCCCGCCGCCGCGCCCGCGATGGCGAGGATGTGCCGCCCCTGCCCGAATCCCCAGAGATCAGCGATGCAGGGGAACAAAAGGCTTCCCACGCTCTGCCCCAGCGCCAGAAAGCCGTAGTTCACCCCGGCGTGGGGCAGGCCGAACAGATCGGTGGAGAGGGCGGGCAGCACCGCCGCCAGCGCCGAGTAGCAGAACGTCAGCCCCGCATACACCGCCACAACGGCCCATCCCCGGGCAAACAGGAACACCGCCGAAAGCCCCAGCGACACGCCGAAGAGGATGAGGTCGGTGGGGCGGCGGCCGATCTTGTCGCTGAGCAGGGGCATCAGCAGCCGCCCGGCCGCACTGCCCACGCTGCCCAGCACCACGGCCCAGAGGGCGGCGCTCTCGTCCAGCCCCCGCTCCATCCCAAGCTTCAGGATGATGGGGCTGAACAGCAGCACCGCCGGGGTGGAAAAGCAGACCGCTCCGGCGCAGAGCCAGTACTGCCGCGTGCCAAGCATCTGCCGGGGCGAGAGGTCGAGGGGCGGCGCGGCTTTAGCCTTTCCCTGCCGGCTGGGCTGAGGTTTTTCGGGCGGTGGGTCGGTCAGCAATGCACTGCCCGCGAGGCAGACCGGCAGGGTCAGCGCACCCAGCGCCCAGAACGCGCCCCGGATGCCCTGCACCGGCCCGAAGCCCCGCAGCGCCGTGCGGACAAAGACGGTCAGGAACGCTCCGCTCAACCCCACTGCGCCCCCGATGACGCCGGTGGCGAGGCCCTTCCGGCCCTTGTACCACTTCTGGGCGCAGGACTGGATGGACGGATAGAGAAAGGCCGTGCCGAGCCCCGCCGGGATGCTGAACACCCCGAAAAAAGCACTCCCCTTCTCTGCCGGGAGAGCCGCCGCCGCGAAGAATCCGCCGCAGAGCAGGCCCGTCCCCCACAAAGCTGCAAAGCGTGGCCCCTGCTTATCCTGCAGGAAGCCGCCGATGACGCACCCGATGCCGAAAAATGCGATGAGCACCCCGAAGGCATAGCCTGCCCCCTGCTCGCTGAGGCCGTATTCCTCCATGACGGGTCTTTGAAACACGCCCCACGCGGCGGGCAGGCCTGTCAATACCTGGATGGCCGCGCCCGCCGCCAGGATGGCCCAGGGTCTTGTTTTCTGCATTTCGTGCATCACCTCAGAGAATAGTGTGTCCTTTTCGATTGACAAAAAGACAGTATCCTTTATAATTAGAAGAGTATTATAAAAATCATCTCTTTCGTCGCGTTGCTTCTGTGCCTGAACCTCTCCGTCACGGCTCCGCCGTGCCACCTCCCCTATCGAGGGGAGGCTTTGGCATTTCGGAACACTTGATCTCTTCGCCAGAGGCTCCCCTAGTAGGGGAGCTGTCTGCGAAGCAGACTGAGAGGTTAGGCTCAGTATCTGCCATCCGCGACTGAGAGGGCTATACAGAAAGAGGACTATCTTATGAAAACTCAGGCCTTAAAAGGTATGCGCGACCTTCTGCCCAACGAGCAGACCCTGCGCGACTACATTCAGGGCAAAATTCTCGAGACTTACCGCGCATCCGGTTTCGAGCGCATCTCCACCCCCATGCTGGAGGATATGGAGAACCTCGACAAGTCCGACGGCGGCGACAACCTGAACCTCATCTTCAAGGTGCTCAAGCGCGGCGACAAGCTCACCGCCGCCCTGAACTCCGGCGACCCGAAAGAGCTCTCCGACATGGGCCTGCGCTATGACCTGACCCTGCCCCTGAGCCGCTTCTACGCCGCCAACAAGGACAAGCTCCCCCACCCCTTCAAGGTCATCCAGACCGACCGCGTCTTCCGCGCCGAGCGCCCCCAGAAGGGCCGTCTGCGCGAGTTCGTCCAGTGCGACATCGACATTCTGGGCGACGAGAGCCCCAACGCCGAGGTCGAGCTCATCGACGTGACCACCCGCGCCCTGCTGGGCATCGGCTTCGACGGCTTCACCGTCAACATCAACGACCGCCGCATCCTCCGCGGGATGCTGGAGAGCATGGGCTTTGCCGCCGACACGCTGGATTCCGTCTGCATCACCTTCGACAAGATGGATAAGATCGGTGCCGACGGCGTGAAGGCCGAGCTTCTCGAGAAGCAGCTGCCCGAGAGCGCGGTCAACGCACTGGCCGACTTCATCGCCGCCGGCGAGGTGACGCTGGACGCTGTGGCCGCCCGCTGCGCAGACCCCGCCATCGCCGACGACCTCAAGTACGTCCTCGCTACTGCCAACGCCATGGCCGCAGGCCGCTATCAGGTGGCCTACTGCCCCAGCCTCGTGCGCGGTCAGGGCTACTACACCGGCATGGTGTTTGAGATCACCTGCCCGCAGTTCAGCGGCGCAGTCGCCGGCGGCGGCCGCTATGACAACATGGTGGGCAAGTTCCTCGGCACTCAGGTGCCGGCAGTCGGCTTCTCCATCGGCTTCGAGCGCGTCTGCGGCATCCTGCTCGAGCAGGGCTATCAGATCCCCGGCGCAAAGCAGAAGATCGCACTGCTCTACGGCAAGGACGCCGACTTCACCGCCGTTCTGAGCAAGGCCGCTGCCCTGCGCGATACCTACAACGTCACCGTCCTGCCTCAGGGCAAGAAGCTCGGCAAGCAGCTGGGCCAGCTGGAAGCAGCAGGCTTTGCCGGTGCTGCCTTCATGGACAAGGACGAGGTAAAGGTCTTTTCCGCCCAGTAAGGGCTGAACAAACCAAAAGCACTGCACTCCCCAAAAGCGGGCGGGTGCAGTGCTTTTTTGCGTTTATGGCTGCCGGGTCAACCGGTTTTTTTGGCGTTGGGGTACACCCGCTCCATCCGGGTGTTATCAAAGTGCTCGTCGAGGAAGACGTCCAGCCGGTTCGCCGGGGCGATGCCGCTGGTGCGGGCGTCGTATCGGGCCAGCGCCAGTGCCGAAAGCCCCATGTTCACGGCCATGAACACCGTCAGCACCACGGTCATCCAGGGCAGGATGTGCTTTTTCAGGTTTGCCATCAGCTTTGCGACGAGGGGGTAGCCGTACCGGATCCAGACCACCGCCGCAATGCCCCAGAAGAAGCAGTAGAGCAGGTTGACACGGCCTCCCAGATTGAACTTGAAGCCGCTGTAGTCCCAGAAGATGACGCCGAACAGCAGCTCACCCACGGCGCTGCAGATATACTCATACGCGCCGCCCATCACGAAGCCGAACAGGAAGATGGAGCGGTCGCTCCGCTCCTCGCTGCCCCGCAGCAGGACCGCCGCCATGACCAGCGCCAGACCCCACACCACGCTGAAGGGTCCCCACACGAGGCTCGAGCGGCTCATCCAGACGCCCGCCGTCACCCGGCAGAACAGCGTCTCCACCACGTCGCCGAGGAAAGCCCCGATGACGAAGAGCCAGACGAGGTCGCCGAAGCTCAGGGCCTTTTCTTTCTGAGCAGCCGGCTCGGGCTGGACGATGGTCGGGTAAGCCCGCTGGATACGCTTTTCCACATGGGCGATGAGCCGCTGACGCAGCTTGTCCGAGTGCTTTTCCAGCTCGAGGTTGAGCTGTTCCAGCCTCGGATGGCTGGCAGCGTACCGGTTGACGGCCAGCGCTGCGCCCAGCTGGTCGAGGACGGCCAGCGTCATCGCCGCCCAGACGCCGATATGCAGCAGCCAGCCCGGCAGCAGGGCGCAGAGCCGCAGCAGCAGGACGTTGCCCCACAGCACGCTTGCCATGCCCAGCAGACCCCAGAGCACCGAGTACTGCAGGCAGACGTAGCCGTCCAGATTGAACTTTTTATCCGAGTAGTCCCACCAGCGGCGACGGTGCATCCTCTCGAGCAGCTTGGCCGTCACCCACTCCACCACGGTGGCGTTGGCCGCACAGCCGAGGAAGAGGGCCACCGGCGTCGAGCGCAGGTCGGCAAAGCCCACCGCCATCAGCACAGCCGCCGTGCCGTAGACGAAGCAGAACGGGCCGGACGCCACGCCGCGGTTGACGAAGGCGCGGCCCTTGATGGTCGCCACCACCGTCTCGGCTACCCAGCCGAGGAACGAGTAGACCAGATAGAGGACGCAGAGGGTATAAAAATTCAGCTCCATTGCCTGTTTCCTTTCCCATATAAACGGTTATAGGGCTATTGTATGCAGTTTTGGCCGCGTCAACGCTGACGGAGAGGTCGGACTGCAGAGAACTTTCTCTGAGACCCGCGCGTTATCTGAGGAAGTGACACTTTTCACACGCAGCATCGTCCAAAAAGTCACTTGCGCAAGGTGACGAAGTGACCCCTGCTGCGTAAGTGAGTCACTTACGCAGATACCCTCACTTACGCAAGCTGCATAAGTGACATTTTATAATGATAGTACGTTATTTTTTTGTCACTTCATCACATAATCTACCTCAGTAGAGCGTATCACTTCATCAGCCCCATCGTCCAGGCCCGGACCAGCAGGCCCAGCAGGACGACGGCCAGCAGCACCACGGTGAGAGCGCGGCTCTGGGTGCGCTGACGCTTCTTGCGGCGGGCCGTGGTCTGCATATTCTGGCGGCTGCGGCTGTTCCGGCCAGAGGTATTCCGGCTGCGGCCTGATGTCCCCTTCGAGGTCGTGCGGCTTCCGCTGCTCTGGCGCTTGCGGGATGTGCTGCCGCTTTTCTGGGACTTCTGACGGCGGGGCGCTTCGTCCTCAGCCTTCTTCTGAGGCTCGATGGTCTCCGACGCGCCGCAGCGGGACAGGAAGTCCTCCGCCATCCGGTAATACTTCTCGAGGTCGCCGGTAGTCAGGGCCGTTCCCTCATAGCCCGCTTCCAGCTCCTCCACGGCCTCGTTGAACCGGATCGCCGCCTGTGCGGCTGCAGTCCTGTCGGAGGCGTGGGCGGCCTCGTTGCGGGCCATCCGCACGGCGTTGCAGGCGCGGCGGGCTGCTGCCGGGTGGGGCGTGCTGCCCAGCAGGTCGAGGGGCCGGGCAGCGTCCTTTTCCGGGTCCAGCAGGACACGCATACAGAGGGTGGTATCCAGCTGCTGCCAGCCGGTGCGGCCATTCAGCTCCGGCAGGCGCTCGTAGTAGTCGGGGCTCTCCTTCTGGCGCTGGGCCAGATGCTTCATCAGGGCGTCCACGCTGTGAGCGCCGGGCTTTTCCTCCCAGTGCCAGCGCAGCAGCTTCCGGCTGATGTCGTCGCAGGCCGCTTTGATCTCGAACGCAGCCTGCAAAGCTTCGTCAGGCATAATCATCTCTCCTTGTTAAACCTCTCCGTCACGCCTACGGCGTGCCACTGCCCGGGTTGCGGCACCCAGCATCCGCAGCGCTTTGCTTGCGTCTT
>OGIN01000247.1_pt1 | contig 63785 bp, 48 predicted proteins | sample 1571851 | NCBI WGS metagenome assembly OGIN01 (sample SAMEA2582123, study PRJEB24529) | metagenome | biome: Human gut stool | place: China | collected 2011 | reverse complement strand
TTTGGCATATTCATGCCAAAACACCTCGCGGGATAGTGGTGTGTGAACAGTAACTCACACACCACTATTCCGCTGAGAACGAAGTGAGCTGTAACTATTCTACTCCCAGAACCTCACCTGTTAATGTATGTTCTTCCAGGAATTCTTCAGCTTTTACAGTAATGATGTCATTCACACTATAGTTGTCCTGTTTTTTCACTGCTGTTTTAATATATTCCATACTGTGGCCGATATACCACTGCTCTCCGTTAATCTCTACTTCTTCCTCAAGAAGTACTTTCAGTTCACCGCCGAGCATGGATTTCTCATATTCTTTCGCATGCTGTTCATTTAAAGCAAGCATCTTGTCACTTCTGACCGCTTTCTGTGCTTCAGTGAGCTGTCCGGACATGGCTGCAGCCTTTGTTCCATGGCGGCGGGAATATTTGAAAATATGAGTTTCATAAAAATGAATGCTCTCTACGAAATCATAGGAAGCCTGAAAATCTCCTTCTGTTTCCATCGGAAAACCAACGATCACATCTGTGGTAAGTGCAGGATTTCCCAGATATTTTCTCAGAAGCCCGCATTTCTCTGCATATTCTGCGCTTCTGTATCTGCGATTCATTCGCTCCAGTGTGGTATCACATCCGCTCTGCAGGGACAGATGGAAATGCGGACACATTTTCGGCAATGCGGCAATGCTCTGCACAAATTCTTCTGTGATGATTCCCGGTTCCAGGGAGCCCAGACGGATTCGTTCGATTCCTTCTACCTCATGTACTGCCCGGATCAGGGAAAGCAGTGTTTCTTTCTCTTCTGCCGGGAAATCTACACCATAAGAGCTTAAATGAATTCCTGTCAGAACGACTTCCTTGTATCCTTTTGCTGCAAGTGCATGAACCTCATCCATTACATGCGCGATCTTACGGCTTCTGACACGACCTCTTGCATAAGGAATGATACAGTAAGTACAGAATTGATTACAGCCGTCCTGAACTTTGATATATGCGCGTACATGCTCTGCTGTATGATCAATTGCCAATTCTTCATATTCTTTTGTCTGGTTGATCTTGAGTACATGTTTCTGTTTGGTGTGCTGTTGCTCATATTCCTCGAGTACCTGGACAATATTTCCCTTCTGATTGTTTCCAAGGATCAGGTCTACAGCCTCATCTTTATCCAGTTTCCCTTCATCTGTCTGTACATAACATCCGGCTGCGATCACGATAGCATCCGGGTTCATTTTCTTTGCTTTGTGCAGCATCTGTCTGGATTTACGGTCTGCAATGTTGGTTACTGTACAGGTATTAATTAAATATACATCAGCCCCCGGTTCAAAAGGTACGATCTCGTAGCCAGCTTCTTCCAGAAGCTGCTGCATGGCTTCTACTTCATAGGCGTTTACTTTACATCCTAAGTTGTGAAGTGCAACTTTTTTTCCCATTCTTTCCTCCTAATTGATTTTTCTGTTTTTATAATTCTATACCTGCATACTCATTTTCTGTAGTCTGGACTTTGTATACATGCTGACATTTCGAAAACTTATATGCTTACAGAATAGATTTTGTTTTCGCTTTAGTTATTGTTCATTTTCTACAAAACAGTCTGATATTTTAGCACTGTTCTACATTTTCACTAAATCTTTCTGGAAATTTTATCCGTTTTCACCTTGACTTTTATGGTCTCTGCCGTTAAGATGAAAACTGTAAGCTGACAGACAATCAGGTCAGCAAATAACTATTATTAAGGGAGGTTCTCATAATGAAAACAGTTAAAATTTCACTGAACTCTATCGATAAAGTGAAAGCGTTCGTTAATGAAATCAGCAAATTCGACTGCGATTTCGATTTAGTATCCGGAAGATATGTAATCGACGCAAAATCTATCATGGGTATTTTCAGCCTTGATTTATCCAAACCAATCGATTTAAACATCCACGCTGATGGTGCTGCTCTTGATACCGTTATGGCAATCGTAGGCAAATACGTTACAGAATAATTTTTTCGCAGTCATTGAGGAACTGGTAAACAGTTCCTCTTTTTTTGTGCCACCAGATTTTCTGTCGCCAATCCATTATAACTGTCCTGAAAATATTTGACAACCTTTATTTTCAGGGCATTATATTAAATTCATATTTCTTTTAACCATTATCTGGTATATGCTCGTAGCTACCAATACTCTAAGCGTCGCTTCTATACCGAATAAAATCTGATAAGTATCCTCGCCCAATAATTTTTACTAACTATCTCTTCACAATCCACGTTCCACTTCTATTTGATCCTTGTCTTTCAACTAATTTATCTTCTCTCAAGTCTTTTATAATCTTCTGGACTTGTTTTCTCGTAAGATTAAATTCTTCCATGAGTTTAACCTGTGTTATTGATGGATTTTCTTCCATTCGCTGTAATATATCCAGCTTTCTTTCGGCTCCTTTTTTTGGCTCCTTTTTTTGGCTCCTTTTTAGCTCCTTTTTGGTTCCTTTTTGTTTACACTCCAGTGTATCTTCTTTTAAAAATGCCTCATGTACAAATAATCGTGAAATAAAATAGCTATGAGCATCGTCTGTCTCAAACTCTGGTTTCGGGGAACCATTCTCTTCAAGAGCTCTAAGAATTTTACCAAATCCAGTATTTCTGCCCTCTGTCAAATGCAATTCCTTAAGAACCTCGCCTATACGCCTGTTTCTATATCTGCGATTTGATACCCTATATCGTTTTAGTCCTTCCTGCGTAACCGAACGATCTGGTCCTGGAAAACTTACAATTTCAATCATTTCCCGTTCAACCCTTACTTCTATCGGTTCCCTGATATCATATGCACGGTGATAAACTGCATTTGCCAACGCTTCTTCTAATGCTGCATATGGATAATTATATACCCAATCTGATTCTGCTTTATCCGCACTCTTAACAATTTTCTTCGTTACGATTGAGTTTTTTATAAACTGCAGTGCTTCTCTAAGCTGTTGATGAATCGGTCCCTTAAATGTATTTTCTATAATATTGTCACCACCCAATCCGTCTGGGAACTGTACAATATCTATCTGGGTACAAGGAAAAAATTTATCCGGCTCCATACAGAAAAACATTAATCCCACATTTTTAGGTTTAACATATTCTGGAAGTACACTGATAATATTCATATCATTACATAGTTCAGCAAAATCTCCTGTTTTTGATTTTTCATAAAGTGAACTTCCTATTTCTTTGAGATAATTCTGAATCAAAGTAATATTCAAATCTGCCAGCTCTGCCTGATGATTCACTCTGTCATCAAATGGTACTCTATTTGCCAGATTAAATAAATCCTTTTCCTCATCATCTGATGGCTCTACAGTATTTGAAGCTTTACGAATGTAATGAATGCGCTCTTTATTATTTTTCTCCATTGTCTTTGGCGATGAATATGGTCTATTATCCCCACCCGGGCACCATATAACAATGAACTGTTTGTCCTGGTAAGTCTCAACACCAATTATCGGTGTATAAGCAGGTCTAAGAAGTTTGCATTTTCCAAATATATTTTTCTGATATGCATCCAACTTATCTGTCGGAACTCCTTTCAACGGATAAACAGGTTTTCCATTGTTTTCCTGTACCCCAATAATAATGTATCCTCCACCCCAATTATCAAGATCATTAGCAAATGCACATATGGATTTTAAAGATGCTGCTGCATCCCATGTTTCCTTAAATTCAATCCTCGCCCATTCAACGACATCTCCAGACAAAAGTGTTTTGATACTAGTTGGTATTGCCATTCAATCACTTCCTTTCTTGCATATACTTTTTTAATTTTCAACATACAAATTATCAAAATCTACTTCTTTAATTTGTATGTCTCTAAGATTTGCTAATTTATATACGGCATTCTTTTCGCTTTCATCTGCATTTTTATGCAATAAAATGCAATCAATGATTTTGTTAATCTCAATTTCGTTTAAATGCAACTCAAAATTTTGCTTACCTCCAACCATTTTAATTTTATCAGACACATCTTCAAAACTCTTATCCAATGCCTTTTTACATTTCTGAATAAATAACATACCATTATTTACAATTTCATTTTCATCATTCCTATAAAAATTTTTCATGTAAAAATCCTTTGATAAACTTGGTAAATCACAATTATTCTCGGTATGCATATGTAATTTGATTCTTGTTTCATGTTCATACTGAAAGTTTATTTCTTTTAAAAAAGCTCCATAATCAAAAACGTTTTTTGCTATATCTTCAGTTCTTCGACATTTACATACATATTTTGCGATAAACTCTTCAAAGTTATTTACATAAATCATTGGCATTACATCCGCATATAAATATGTACTAACAGGTACAAATTTATCATCTGACAATATTGCTAATTTCTTGTAAAAATCATTTTTGAATTGTACTATAATATTTCTTTTATATTTTGTATGATATTCATCAATCATTTTGCTTTCTGTATATCTATCAGCAACACAATAGCAAAAACTCATCTGCTGTAACAAGGCTGCTGCTCCTATAAAACTGCTAAACACTGACATAATATATTGTTGTGTACAGTATTGTTCCTGAATATCCATACAATGTTCATTTATAATTTGATATGCCTTTAATATATTTTTTCTGTCTGTATACCAGTCTTCCAAATACTTCTCATTTTTATCTCCTGTTGCAGACTTTTTCCATTCCTCGGGATTGGTAAAATAAAGTATTTTTTCTTGAAGCAATGTTTCAAACTCTAGTTTTCCCATAAAGCGATAGTAAGGAAAACTTCTTTCTCTTTCATAGTGTTTATAATTTACCGATAAAATATTGCTTTTTAAATATTTCCCATCTTTTAAATCTTTTTTCTGTATACATACATTAGTCATTTGATATATTCAGCACCTCCTTGCTGATTGTTTATGATTTGCCATAAGGTACCGATTTTTCTGCCACCATTGATATGTTACTGTCTACCCCATATTGATAAGTCTTCTCAGAACCCTTTCTTTCTTTTCTTATATCTTTTGCTCCTGAATATTCTTCAAAATTCTCTACCTGCTCCATAACTTTATTAAATACCTCCGGGCTATACTGCGGAGGATAACCGTTTTTCACTAGGCAAATCTTTATTTCCAGTTTTAACTGGTTTCTTACATTTTGATTATTAAGCCAATCAGCAAATGAAGACTTTGTATCAATAATTTCCTTTACCTTTTTCGCTAAATTTTTGCACTCATTATTAATTGCAACACCATCAATTTCTTTATCTGTACCATACTCAAATTTGTATCGAGTACGCAATGAAACTAATATATCATAAAATGCTTTTTCTTCAAATGTTAAACCGACTTTGCGAAAACTTTCTCTATTCTCATTCATCTGACGAAGAATAGCCAAAGCCTGTTCCGTTGCAATTTTAATAATATCTTCTGATGCCTGCTCCTGTGTCTCTCCAGCTTCTTCCGCAGACAGATGTTTTCGTCTTTCATGATATTCCGCAATAGTTTTTTCTAACATTTCCTGAAATGATTTCGCAGCTAATTGATTTACTTTTCCGTATTCCTTAATCTGTTTATGAAGTATTTTAACAAGAAGTTCCAGCTTGGTTGCTGGCATTTTAACATCAGATAATTTTTCAAAGTATTCCGGTGAAAAAATATCCTCTTCCTCACCACTTTCAAGAACACTCTCCACCTGATTATATTTTAATGCTTCTTCAACCATCTTTGAAACAGCACGGTTCATGGTTTCTGTATCTACTTCACTTGTCCCACTCATTTTACGAACAAATCCTGCTATCGCCATGAAGCATTGAGCCAATGCAGATTCTTCTTCTCCAAGATACCCCGAAGGTTGGCATATATCAAAAGCTATCCTCATACGTTTCACTGTATTTAAAAAATATGTTTTAAATGAAACTGTCTGTAACCCTCTTTTTCCCACAGACTGTAATTCTTGTGTTGATGCAAACACATATTCTGCTGCTTTTGCAAGAAGTTTGTATCGATCAATTGGATCACATTCTTGATTTAGAAACGGTGTTAAATCATATCCTATAAACATATTTTTCAACACTTCAATTTCTTCCCTAAAAGCTGATGTAGCTTGTTCAACATCATCAGAAGTCGGGGCAACAGACGTATCTCCACCATATACTTTCATTGCTTCACGCATATTATCACGAATTCCAATATAATCAATTATCATACCGAATTCTTTTCCCGGATATTTTCTGTTTACACGACTTATCGTTTGTATTAATAAATGTTTTTTTAGCGGTTTATCATTATATAAATATGTGAGACAAGGGACATCAAATCCTGTAATCCACATGTCTACTACAATAGCAATACGAAAATTTGACTTTTCCTGTTTAAATGCAATATCTAATTCTTCAGAACGCCTACTATTCTTGACACCACCAAGATGATTATACATTTCTTCTTCATCATTACTACCAACGCTAGATACCATTGCTATAAATGGTATTGGTTTTAATTCTTTCCGCTCTTCCTCCGTTACATAGACATCGTCTGGTACTTTCTTTTCTTCAAACCACTCAGGATACTGATGGTTAAACTTCTTTAATAATGCATATGCAATTTTTCTATTGGAACACACTACCATCGCTTTCTGTATCCTATCCGGATCACCTGCACAAGCTGAGACATAATGATCATGAATATCTTTAGCAAGCCGCTCAAGTCTCGATGGCTCTTCAAGAATTACTTCCATAGAACTCATAGCTTTTTTACTCGCCTCGATATCTTCATAAGTTGCACCATCATCAGCACATTTTTTATAATAATTTTCAATTTCTTTTACCTTTTTCTTATCAAGCAATACCTTTGTAATTCGAGGATGATACTTAATAGAAACAGTAAGTCCATCTGCAACCGCCTGATCCATTGTATACCTATCAATTTCATCACCAAAAGTCTGATAAGTTTCTGCAATAGGTGTTCCAGTAAAACCAACAAAAGTAGCTTGCGGAAACGCTTCTTTCAAAACCTTTGCATATGGCTTCGAAACCATCGCTTTCATATTTGCGTCTGCATCTTTGCTAAACTGAATTTTCTTAGAATGTTCAAGCTGAGTTCTATGCGCTTCATCTGAAAAACATATAATATTCTGTCTAGCATTGATAAGACCAATTTTATCATCTTCTCTATCACAAAACTTCTGAATAGTGCAAATATAAAATCCACCACTTTGTCTCGTTCCAAGTTCCTGTCTTAACTGTGTTCGGTTCTTAACAACAGATACTTCTCCAATATTAAGGAATTCTGTACTCTTGGTAAAAAGTTTTGAACCTTGCTTTTGTAATTCATCTCTATCAACAATCAATATAATCGTTGGAGAACCAATTTCTGGAATATCTGTACAGCGAAGAGATAACTGACGAGCAAGAAAAGCCATAGTATAAGTCTTTCCACATCCAGTTGCACCAAAATAAGTTCCTCCCTTACCACTCTTTGTTACAATAGAATTTACAATACTTTGTTTTAAAAGTTTTGTGGCAAAAAACTGTGGGTAACGACACACAATCTCCACTTCATCACTGTCATAAATACTATCTTGAAAATAGATATAATCTCTAAAAATCTCCAAGAAGCGTTCAGGCGAATATACTCCTTTAATCATAGTTTCTGTTTCAGCAAAAGGCAACGTAGATACAATATCTCCATCATTAACACGTCTCCAAGCATAAAAATGCTCATAGGGAGTACGAACTGTTCCAAGTCTTGTTTTAACGCCATCAGAAATACAGGCCAAAGGACAATAATGCAACAAATGTGGAATGTCTCGCCAATAGCGAATATTAATTTGCTCCCAAGCATCATAAATTGTCGCATTGGCATCAGCAGGATTCTTTAACTCTACAATGCATAAAGGCATACCATTTACAAACAAAATTACATCGGGTCTTCGATTTACTTTTTGACCATTATTTGTGTATTCCACTATAAACTGGTTTACTACACGGAAGATATTTTTATCAATATCTTTTTCAAAATTAATGAGAGGTATCATCCTTGCAATACCATCCTGCGGTGTAAACTGAACACCATTCACCATCCAATTGTATACTTTATGTAACGTCGCAAAATCAGTTTCAGCTCCCACAAGACGGACACTATCATAAATCTGCGTCACCTCGTCTTCTGTCAAGTCCAAATTAGTATCTGCCACAAACTTTTTGAAATCATTAGCAATCAATATATCTCTTTTTGTTACACGAGAAATATTATTGCCAGAAGAATACTCCCACCCTTCTGCCTCTAAAAAACCAATAAAAGCATATTCATATTCTGATTCACAATAGCAACCATTGTATTCTTTTAATCCGGACATAGGCTATGCCTCCTTTGTTTTTTTCGCCTCTTCTATAGAACCCTTAATAAGAATTGGACATATATCTTTTATCTGTGCTTTAAGTTTTTCATTGATTTCTGTCCTTAATATAAATACTTTATGTAACTCAGCTATAATACTTTGTTCTTTTTTACTTGCATTTGGAATAGGCAAATCCAAAAATTCTCCCCAAGATAAACTTCCTCTTGCACTTGTATCACAAGAAAACCATCCTCTCCTTTCAAATTCTAAACGATTTACATTCGCCATAAAATAATCTGAATCTATTCCTACTGTTTTGAAAGTATAATATGCAGGTGATATTAGATAACTTTCTTTAGAATCATTCCTTGCGATTGTTAACCTTCCATCTCGTCCAACTTTCATTAAAACTGCACCATATTCACTTGGTTCAACAATTTTATAATTAGAAAAATTCAAGCCATTAGAGTCTGCAATAGAATCAATAAAATAATTATCCATACTAAGTCCCTTAAAACTATACGACAATTTTTCTTTGTTTCTGTTATCAATTTGAACCACAAATTCCCCAATAGGCACTTTTTCCTTTAAATGTTTCAATTTATCAATATACGCATCACATACCAGCTTTAAGTCCTCCAACCCATTCTCATAATTTTTTTGGTTTTTAAGCATCGCATTGTAAACATTTACATATTTTTTCTGTATTTCGATGTCTGGAAGAGGAATAACGATATCACATATATCATTAAAGTTAAATTCTGGTCTTTGGCTTCCAAAATTTCTAAATGTCACCTCCCTGCAAAACTCCGCACGTCGAAAATATATATATAACCATATTGGATTAATTATTTTTTTCCCCTTATCTGTTAGATAAAAAATCATGTATAAATGAGACACTATACATAATCCCTCTGTTCGATATGCAATCGAACCCAATTCAAGTCGAGTTGGGTTATATACAAAAGCCCCATTTTCAACTATTTTATATGGTTTCAAATTTACTCCATCTATATTCCCTTTAGGAATTGTAAAAACACCCTGACTACTTACACCTGCAATTAAATCACTCCCATATTTCAAATCTTTATTGTTTTTTGTAGAACGTTCAATATAATCACCTAATCTAATATTAGTCAATCCCATATCCAATCTCCCTAAAAGCATCTTTCAACATCAACTGTGATTTCTTTTCTTGTTCCATTATTTCTTTCATTTCAGATTGAATCCGAGCCATTTCTTTTTCATAATTAATATCTAAATCGTGATCGACAAATTCAATGTATTTGCTCGGTGTGAGAGTCCACCCTTTTCTCTCAATTTCTTCAATACTCACACTACGATAAAGTTCGGGTATCTCATAATTTTTTCCGTCAGTTCCATCACATTGCCATGTATGATAAATATCTGATGCCTTTTCAATTTGCTTAGTAACTAATTGCACTTTCTTTTTACTTTCTCCCCTAACAGGATTTTCTGTCCACTGACGCAAATCCATAAACAAAAATTCATGTTCACGATTGCGAAGCTTTCTATTATGATAATTGCCACCTTTTTTATTTTGATTTAAAATCCATAAAGTCACACTTATATCTGTAGTTATAAACAACTCTCGGGGGAGGACAATAATAGACTCAACCTTATCTTTCTGAATTAATTTTTTACGAATTTCCAATGTATCACTATCATTTAGAGCTCCATTAGCCAAAAGAAATCCTGCAACTCCATCAGACAACTTTAGATGTGAAAGTATATGCAAAACCCATGCATAGTTTGCATTACTTTCTGGTGGTATTGCATAATCTGACCAACGAGCATCTTTTTCCAGATTTTCATTATACCACCCCTTAAGATTGAAAGGTGGATTCGCCATAATATAGTTAAAATACAACCCCTTATGCAAATCATGTGTAAATGATGAATCCGCCTCATTTCCGAGATTGTGGCTAATTCCACGCAAAGCTAAATTCATCTTTGCAAGACGATAGGTTGCCGGTTCTTTTTCCTGTCCATATACATTAATACCATTCAAATTCCCCTGCTTTGATTTCACCAATTCAACACTCTGAATAAACATTCCTCCTGAACCACAACATGGATCATACAACGTACCATCATATGGTTCTATCATAGTTGCAATAAGCTGTACAACATCATGAGGTGTATAAAATTCTCCTTCCTCTTTTGTAGCATTTACTGCAAATTCTTTAAGAAAATATTCATATACACGACCAATCAAGTCTTTTTCTTCTCCAAATGTCTTATGACTTATTTTATTTACTTCATCAACAATTTTCTTTATATCATTGGCAGCTAAATTACGTGCTGTAAATGTACCTTTTATAAAACACCCTTTTAACTGAGGATCTTCTTCCTCGAGTCTTTGTAATGCTGTATCAAGAGCAACATTTAATCCTGGAGCTGGAGTATTAATAATCGTTGACCATCTTGCCTCCATAGGCAGATTATATGTACCATCTGCAAAAGTAGCATCATCAAAAAATGCAGTTTTAATATTTTCGTCTTCCGGATCTAATCCTTGTTCAATAAGCGTTTTCTTTAAATTTTCAATTCCATCCTCATACTTTTCCCCAATAAATCTCAAAAATACAAGAGTAAGCATCATATCTCTTTTTTCAAAAAATGAACCTGAATTACGTGCCGCGCGTAAATAATCTCTGCAATTAAATAAAATATTCTCTATGTTTAACGCTTTTTCAACAGTTTTCTTCTTTGCCATACTTTTTTTCTTTCCTTTCCTCATCTGGAACAAATTCCATAACATCCTGTATCTCGCAATGCAATACATTACATATTTTTTCTAAAACTTGTGTACTTACATGTTCATTCTTTCCCAATTTTGCTAATGCATTTGTGGTAATTCCTGCCTGATCTCTAAGATCAATTTTCATCATATCTTTATCTATTAATTTCTTCCATAATTTGTTGTATCTGATTCCCATTATTAATTCCTTTCGTATCATTACAACTATCTCTTTACTCCTTTTTATTGTATCATTAGCATTAATCTATTTCAATCTAAAATTGAATTTTTCAATTTTAAGAAACATATATTCACCAACTGTCTGTCATCATATTAAACTTCTTTTTACCTATTCAATTCTTCTATATTTCTCATTGATAGAAAAGTTTTCAAAGAAATCAAAAAGACCCTGTCGAAATTTCTCTCTAAATTTAGAGAAAAAGCCAACAAGGTCTTCTTTCGTATTACACTTTATATATTTTTACTTAACACTTTTTCATTAAACTGTATTTCCAAAATTAAACTTTTCGTTTAGAATAATTATAAATAGTGACTCAATTTCACATGCATTATTCTACTTCAATAATCTCAACTGTCTCCAACGCTGTCTTCATCAGTTCGTCAATCTTTTCTTCCAGTTTAGTTTCAGAACGGTGGATTACATTCAGGTTTGGTTTGGTAACCGGGTGTTTGGCTACGAAGATGGTACAGCAGTCTTCGAATGGCTGGATGGATGTCTCGTAGGTTCCGATCTCCCAGGATCTTTCAACGATTTCCTGTTTATCGAAGCCGATAACCGGGCGGTATACAGGGAGGGTGCAGACTTCGTTGGTGGCTGCGAGGCTCTGTAAGGTCTGGCTGGCAACCTGGCCGATGCTTTCTCCTGTGATCAGGCCGAGGCATCTGCTTTCTTTTGCAAAATGCTCTGCAATACGCATCATGTAACGGCGCATGATGATTGTCAGCTCATCGTGCGGACACTGATCGTAGATGTAGAGCTGGATATCTGTGAAGTTTACCACATGGAGGCGAATCGGTCCACTGTATTTTGCTACCTGTTTTGCCAGGTCTACAACTTTCTGTTTTGCTCTTTCGCTTGTGTATGGCGGAGCGTGGAAATATACAGCGTCAATCTTAACACCACGTTTTGCGATCATGTAACCTGCTACCGGGCTGTCGATTCCGCCAGAAAGGAGAAGCATAGCTTTTCCGTTTGTGCCGATTGGCATTCCGCCTGCGCCTTTGATGGTCTGGGAATATACATAGATCTTGTCTCGGATTTCTACGGAAAGAGTCAGGTCCGGTTCATGTACATCTACGCTTGCATCCGGAAACTCATCCAGGATACGACCGCCGAGTTCTGCACTAACTTCCATGGATGTGATCGGATAAGATTTCTTTGCTCTTCTTGTATATACTTTGAAACTTCCGTCGTAGTTCGGATGGCAGTTCTTCATGTAGGAAACTACGTCCTTTGCCATCTGCTCGAATCCCTGATCTTCGTAGATCACTACAGGGCAGATTCCAACAATACCGAATACATGCTGCAAGGCTTCTACAGTTTCATCATAGTCATACTGCTCCGGGCAGAATACATAGATTCTTCCCTGTTCTTTCTTTACTTCAAACTCACCTTCTACTTTGGAAAGGGCGATGTTCATCTGCTTTACAAGGGCATCTTCGAAGATGTATCTGTTCTTGCCCTTGATGGCGATTTCTGCGTATTTTATTAAAAATGCGTGGAATATCATTTGTTTCTCCTTCTCTTATTTTGCTTATAATAAATTGTTTTATATAATATTAGAATTAATATTTTTCTGGATTTAATATCTGTAATTTTCAAATAGAATTCATATAAATGCTATTAACAACCTTTTCAAATATTCCTGAGCTTATCTCAGGTTCCATTCCAAATATCACTTATAACTATTATTTGTTATCTGCGTGCATAGCGTTTCAGCATCGGCAGTACTTCATTCAGAACTTCCAGGCAGTAGTCAACTTCTTCGAATGTATTCTCCTCTGAGAAGCTGATACGTACAGTGTTCTCAATCTGTGCATTGCTCATTCCCATTGCTGAAAGTGTTGCGCTTGGTTTTCTCTTATGGCTGGAGCATGCGCTTCCTGCTGATACGTAAATGTTTCTGTCCTCTAAGGTATGAAGCAATACCTCGCTTCTGATTCCCAGAAAGCTGACGCTTAAGATATGCGGTGCGCCTTCTCTGACAGACATTCCGTTGATTACTACATCGTCAATCTTAGAAAATCCTTCTGCCATGCGTTCTTTGAGCTGGTAAAGATGCTCTACTTTCTCGTCAAAGTTCTGGTACATCATCTTCGCTGCAACACCAAGTCCTGCGATTCCCGGTACGTTGTCTGTTCCGGAACGCATGCCGTTCTGCTGGCCGCCGCCGAGAATGAGAGGCTGTACTTTTGCCTTGCTGTTGATGTACAGGAATCCAACTCCTTTTGGTCCATGGATCTTATGTGAGCTGACAGACAGAAGATGGATATTCCATTTCTTCGGATAAATACGATATTTACCGAATGCCTGGATCGCATCTACATGATACAGCGCCTTCGGACACTTCTCCTGGATCATTGCACCGATTTTCTCTACAGGCATAACCGCACCGGTCTCATTATTTACCATCATTGTAGATACGAGAATGGTATCCGGCCTTAATGCTTTCTCCAATGCGTCAAGTTTTACTACTCCATGCCCGTCTACAGGAAGAATGGTCACTTCAAATCCCTGTTCCTGCAGAAAAGCTACCGGCTGGCTGACTGCAGCATGCTCTACTGCAGTTGTGATAATGTGATTACCGCTTCGTTTGTTGGCAAGCGCACCACCGATCAGAGCCAGGTTGTTTGACTCTGTTCCGCCGGAAGTGAACAGGATTTCTTTTTCTGTTACTTTCAGTATCTGTGCCAAAGTTCTGGCAGATTCTTTGACATACCCTTCTGCGTCTACACCTTTCTGATGCATGGCAGATGGGTTTCCGAAATCTTCCATCATTGTTTTTACCACGATGTCCTTTACTTCTTCAAAGCAGCGGGTCGTGGCTGAATTATCAAAATATGCTTCCATTTTTGTTCTCTCTTGTTTCTGTTATTCATTTTCCAACTGGAACATCAGAACTGAAAGAATCGCAAGTCCTGCTGTCTCAGTTCTGAGGATTCGTCTTCCAAGTGTAATCGCATGGGCACCTGCTTCCAGTGCCTTTGCTACCTCTTCTTCCTCGAATCCACCCTCCGGTCCGATAAAGATACCGACAGACTGTCCAGGCTTAATCTCGCTGAGGATTTCTCTGGTTTCTTTCATTCCTTTGGCAAGTTCGTACGGGATCAGTTTTACATCTAACCGTTTCGCAAATTCCAGTGCCTGTTTGTAGGTCATTACTTCATGGATCTCCGGGATCAGCATTCGCTTGGACTGCTTTGCTGCACTCTCTGCGATCTGCTGCCAGCGAACCACCTTCTTTGCTGCCTTCTTAACATCCAGTTTCACCACACATCGCTTTGTCTCTACCGGGATTATAGAAAAAGCTCCCAACTCTACTGCTTTCTGGATGATCAGTTCCATCTTGTCTGCTTTCGGCAGTCCCTGGAAAAGATAAATTTTATTTGGCAGCTCATATTCCGGCTCCTGTGCATAGAGGATATGCAGCAGAACCTCATCCTCTCCCAGTTCTTCAATCTGGCAGTGGTATTCTTTATCTCCTCCGTCACTGATCCACACATCCTCCCCACATTTCATGCGGAGAACGTTTTTAATATGATTTACATCCGTCCCATTGATGTGGATACGGTGTGCCTCTTCCTCAATCTGATAAGGCTCCACAAAAAAACGCTGCATAGGATCAGTCCTTTCTTGCTGTTACGGAAACCCACTCGCCCTGATGTGTCACTTCTACAACCGTCAGGCCTGCTGCTTTTACTGCCTCCACTACAACTTCTTCTTTCACATCAAGAATACCGGAAGTAATGTAGTAAGCGCCTTTTTTCATCTGGTTTACAATTACCGGTGTCAGAGGGATCAGAACATCTGCAAGGATATTTGCTGTTACAATATCATATTTTTCATATCCTGCCTGATCCTGAATCGCTTTATCGTCAATGATGTTTCCGATCACCATATCAAAAGTTTCATCCACGATCTGGTTTGCTTCTTTATTCTCTGCAACTGCAGGAACTGCACATGGATCAAGATCTGTTCCCAGTACATGTTTCGCACCAAGTTTCAGGGCAACGATACCAAGGATACCGCTTCCGGTTCCTACGTCAAGCATCTCTGTATCCGGTGTTACATATTTCTTTAACTGGCGAATCACAAGCTGAGTAGTCTCATGCATACCTGTACCGAAGGCTGTACCCGGATCAATGTGGAGGATCATCTTGTCTTTATCCTCTGCTTTTACTTCTTCCCATGACGGTACGATAAGGATATCATCTACATAGAACTGGTGGAAATACTGTTTCCAGTTATTAATCCAGTCCTTGTCCTCTGTCTGAGATTCTTCAATGGTAGCTTCCCCGATGTCCATAAAATTCTTCAGGTCATCTAATGCTTCACGAACATCTTTCAGGATTGCTTCTTTGTCTGCATCTTCTTCCAGATAAAAATTCAGATAGGCAACGCCGTCATCTGCAGGTCCTTCCGGCATAATATCTACAAACATCTGAGCCTTATCCTCCTCAGTCAGAGGCTGTTTGTCCTGAATTTCCACGCCTTCAATGCCGACTTCTGCAAGTGTGCTGATAACGATATCTTCTGCTTCTGTTTTCGTTTTTACTGTAAAACGGTTCCACTTCATGTAATTGTCTCCATTTCTTTATGTTATATAATTAACTATTATCATACAAAAATATGTCTGGTCCATTCTCTGTTACTCTGCAGCTATTCCCATAATGCAGCATCTCACCACATCCAGTCAATTCTTATTTACCCACCGACTGCATGCTTCACTTATTTTTTCAAAAAAATGTCTGAATATCTCGTGGCGGTTTCCTTTGCTGTAAAATCTCCACGCCAGTTCTACCAGTGCAACTCCGGCAATGGCATCCACCAGATAATGCTGTTTAAGCACCTGGGTAGAAATAATGATCAGTATTGCAAACATCAGTGAAAAATGCTGATACCATTTTGGAATATTCTCTGATTTACTGACTCCGCGCCAGCTCAGCCAGCTTACATAACAATGGATTGACGGAAATAAGTTAGACGGACTGTTTCCACCATCCATGAGATAAACAAACTTAAGCATCTGCTGGGACCATGTAGTTCCTGCAATCTCAGGTCTGACATTGGTAGTTGGCAAAACCAGAAAAATAATAAAACATGTAATATGAACAGTCAGATCAGTTGCCACAAACCGATAAAATCCATCTTTTCCTCTCTGTGCAGCCAGAATATAATTCACTGCCCAAAAAGGAAATGCCAGAATATAAATCCAGATAAACTGTGGTATTAACGGCACTGCCCTGTCCAGTGACATGGTAAAATCAAAATGATATCTGTCTGCTGTCAGTACTCCGCTTCCCCAGTAAATAAGACAGTTTAATACAAAAATGCTTATCAGCGGCAAAATTGCCCATACAGGGAGATACTTCTCCCGAAAAGCTGCGATCTTCTCTGTTTTTGTCAAATATCTCTCCATTTCTCAGGAAACTTTTATTCCTGTCTGTTCATCTGATTTTTACCGTTACTCTTCAATATACACGACTATACAAAAAAAGAAAAGAGGGTAAACCTCTTTTCTTTAATTTTCTTTTATAATTAATCCTCAAAAGTCTCTTTTAATTTATCCATGAAACTCTTTTTCTTCTTTTCCGGTTTTTCAAAATCATCAGAATCTTTTGATTTCGGACGGTTACCACACGCCTCATCGAATTTGCGCAGTGCTTCTTTTGCTTCTTCGTTGAGGTTTGTAGGAACCTGCACAACGAAAGTCACATAATGATCGCCACGTACATTCTTGTTTCTCAGAGACGGTACACCTTTTCCCTTCAGACGGATCCTTGTGTCTGTCTGAGTTCCGGGTTTCACTTCATATTCAACCTCTCCATCCACTGTGTTGATACGTACAGTACCGCCCAGTGCTGCCTGCGCGTATGTAAGAGGCGCAGTAGAGAAGATATTCATATCCTGTCTCTGGAAGATCGGATGACGTGCAACATTTACTTCTACAAGCAGATCGCCTCTCGGACCTCCGTTTGTACCCGGTTCACCCTTCTCACGGATGCGGATGCTCTGACCATTGTCAATACCTGCAGGTACAGATACCTGAATCTTCTTTCTTGAAGATGTATATCCGGTTCCGCGGCAGGAAGTACATTTATCCTTGATGATCTTACCTGATCCATGACAATCCGGACAAGTCTGTACATTACGCACCATTCCAAACATGGACTGCTGTGTATAAACAACCTGACCTTCTCCATGACATTTCGGACAGGTTACCGGTGAAGTACCCGGCTTCGCACCTGTTCCATGACAGGTGGTACACTCGTCTTTCAGTACGATCTCCAGTTCCTTCTCACAGCCAAAGACAGCTTCTTCAAAAGTAATATTTACGCGTGCGCGGAGATTAGCTCCCTTCATCGGACCATTATTGGCACGTCTGCTTCTGCTGCCGCCGCCAAATAAATCGCCGAAAATATCGCCGAAGATATCACCCATATCAGCACCGTTAAAATCAAAACCTCCGAAGCCGCCGCCGGCACCTCCGCCACCGTTTTCAAAAGCCGCATGGCCAAACTGGTCATACTGTTTTCTCTTCTCCGGATCGCTTAAGATGGTGTAAGCCTCTGTTGCCTCTTTAAATTTCGCCTCAGCCTCTTTATCTCCTGGATTTACATCCGGGTGATACTTTTTGGCCAGCTTACGATATGCTTTTTTAAGTGTTGCGTCATCGGCGCTTTTGTCCACGCCTAAGACTTCATAATAATCTCTCTTATCAGCCATGATTTTAATCCTATACCCGTTTTATTTATAACACAACTATTCAGTGAGAGAGACTCTCCCACTGAACAGTTATTATTGATATTTCCGTTGCAAATCTCTGCTTTTACAGAAATGTCACATTATACTTCTTTGTAATCAGCATCTACAACATCATCGTTGTTTCCTGCATCTGTGCTGCCTGCTGCACCGCCGCCCATATTCATGTCCGGTCCTGCCTGGCCGCCTGCCTGCTGTGTCTGCTCATACATTTTAGCGAAAAGCTTCTGAGCACTTTCCATCATCTTCTCCTGAGCAGCTTTGATATCTGCTACCTGAGAATCTGTCATCTCTTCTGCATTTGCAGTCTGAGACAGTAAATCTTTCAGTGCGTTCAGGTCTGCTTCTACAGCAGCTTTATCATTAGCATCGATCTTGTCTCCGGCTTCTTTCAGTGCATTCTCAACCTGGAATACCATGGAATCAGCATTGTTTCTTGTATCGATTGCTTCTTTACGTTTCTTATCCTGTGCTTCAAACTCAGCAGCTTCTTTTACTGCCTTGTCGATATCAGAATCAGACATGTTAGAACCAGCTGTGATTGTGATGTGCTGTTCTTTACCTGTTCCAAGATCCTTAGCAGATACATTTACGATACCGTTTGCATCGATATCAAATGTAACTTCAATCTGCGGAACACCACGACGTGCTGGCGGGATTCCGTCCAGGCGGAACTGGCCAAGGGATTTGTTGTCTTTTGCAAACTGACGCTCACCCTGTACAACGTTGATATCTACTGCTGTCTGGTTGTCTGCTGCTGTTGAGAAAATCTGGCTCTTTCTTGTAGGAATTGTAGTATTTCTCTCAATCAGTCTTGTTGCAATACCACCCATTGTCTCGATGGACAGTGACAGTGGAGTAACATCCAGAAGAAGGATATCACCTGCACCTGCATCACCTGCAAGTTTACCACCCTGGATAGAAGCACCAAGTGCTACACACTCATCCGGGTTCAGGTTCTTGCTTGGCTCTTTGCCTGTTAACTGTCTTACTTTATCCTGAACAGCCGGGATACGGGAAGATCCACCAACCAGAAGTACCTGGCCAAGTTCAGATGCTGTGATACCTGCATCTGAAAGTGCACGACGTACCGGTTCTGCTGTCATTTCTACTAAGTCATGTGTTAATTCATCGAATTTAGCTCTTGTAAGGTTCATATCGAAGTGTTTCGGGCCTTCTGCTGTAGCTGTGATGAATGGCAGATTGATGTTTGTAGTTGTTGCGGAAGAAAGCTCTTTCTTTGCTTTCTCTGCAGCTTCTTTTAATCTCTGAAGTGCCATCTTATCATTGCTTAAGTCTACGCCTTCTGCTTTCTTAAACTCTGCAAGCATGTAATCTGTAACTTTCTGGTCGAAGTCATCACCACCAAGACGGTTGTTACCTGCTGTGGAAAGTACTTCGATAACGCCGTCACCGATTTCGATCACAGATACATCGAATGTACCGCCACCTAAATCGTATACCATGATCTTCTGTTCTTTTTCATTGTCAAGACCATATGCAAGAGCTGCTGCTGTTGGCTCGTTGATGATACGTTTTACATCAAGACCTGCGATTTTACCGGCATCTTTTGTTGCCTGACGCTGAGCATCATTGAAATATGCAGGAACTGTGATAACTGCTTCTGTAACTTTCTCACCAAGGTATCCTTCTGCATCTTTTTTCAGTTTCTGAAGAATCATAGCGGAAATTTCCTGTGGGGAATATTTCTTGTCGTCGATTGTTACACGGTAGTCAGTACCCATCTCTCTTTTAATGGAAGAGATTGTTCTCTCTGCGTTTGTTACTGCCTGACGTTTTGCAGGTTCACCTACAAGACGTTCTCCTGTTTTTGTGAAAGCGACAACTGATGGTGTTGTTCTTGCGCCTTCTGTATTAGCGATAACTGTTGGCTGTCCGCCTTCCATTACGGCTACACAGCTGTTTGTTGTACCTAAGTCAATACCAATGATTTTTCCCATAATCTTGTTCCTCCTGTTTATTTTCAACTAGATTTGATATATTCTATATTTTCATGTAAATTAGTTGGCTACTTTTACCATACTGTGGCGGACTACGAAATCCTTGTAGGTGTAACCCTTCTGGAATTCTTCTACCACAATATTCTCACCGGCTTCTTCATCCTCCACATGCATTACTGCGTTGTGGAAGTTCGGATCAAATTCCTTACCCACTGCTTCAATCGGTTTCACGCCCAGCTCATCTAATGTGGTGATCAGCTGTTTGTAGATCATCTTCATGCCATCTGCAAAAGAATCTCCTTCAGGTGCCTGTGCAAGACCTCTCTCGAAGTTATCCACAACCGGAAGGATCTTCTCAACTATGTCCTTGGCTCCGATGATATACATGCTGGATTTCTCTTTCTCCGTTCTCTTACGGAAGTTATCGAATTCAGCCATGTTTCGTTTCAGCCTGTCTGTAAGTTCTTCGATCTGCTGTTCAAATTTATCTTTTTCTTTTTTCTTCTTGCCGAAGAAAGAAGTTTTTGATTTGCTGTCTTTCTTGTCATCCTGGGAAGCTTCCTCGTCTCCGTCCTCTACCGGGATTTCCTCTGTTTCTGCTTCGCCGTTCTCTACAACTTCAGGTTCATTCTCAACAGTTTCTTCTGTTACCGGAGTATCTGTTGTCTCTTCTTCCTGAGCTGTGTTCTTTGTTTCTTCTGACACTCTCTATTACCGCCTTTCTAACTCTCTTTCTTAATCAGTTCGTCCAGCTGGACTTTCAAAGCCTTCAGGCTGTCAACTACGTTTGCATAATCCATACGCTTGGGACCGATGATACCGATGGTACCATGCATTCCTTTTCCAAGTTCGTAAGTGGCTGTGACTACACTGCAGTCTTTCATGGTCTGCACCGGCATCTCATCACCAATGTACACCTGAATTCCTGTGTTCTCGGTATCAGACATTCTCTCTTTCACCAGGTCTACCAGATCCTGCTTCTCTTCAAATGCTGAAATCAGCTCGCTCGCTTTGCTTGTGTCTGCAAGCTCCGGATACTTGAAAATGTTGGTTGCTCCTGAAGTATATATCTGCATATCATCTTCGTCTACCTGGATGGTGTCTGCCACTGCATCAAGGACTGTGCCAACCACAGAGCCATGTACACCTGCCTGTTCTTTCAGGCGAGCGATCATTCCCAGGTTGATGTCCTGAATAGGCACACCATTTAAGTTGGTGTTAAGAAGAAGATTTAATTTCAGGATTGTCTGATCGTCCATCTCCTCATCCAGATTGATGATCTGGTTTCGGATGACATTGTTATCACTCACTACTACTGCCACAAGCTGAAGTGGTGTCACTCGGGAAAGCTGGATGAATTTAATCTTGCTTCCGCTGTACTGTGGAACAGAGATCATTGTTGCATAGTTGGTATTGGAGGCAAGTACCTTTGCTACCTGTTTCAGCATTTTATCCAGTTTATCAGTTTTCTCTATCATGAGATCTTTGATTTCCTGAACCTCTGATTCCTTTTCTTTCATCAGCTCGTCTACGTAGAGGCGATAACCTTTATCAGAAGGAATTCTTCCGGCTGAGGTGTGGGGCTGTACGATATATCCCATATCTGTCAGGTCTGACATCTCATTCCGGATGGTGGCAGAGCTTACATTTAAATCTGCAAACTTGGAAATGGTCCGGGAACCCACCGGTTCGCCTGTTTCCATGTAGGTTTTGATGATGGCTTTTAGTATTTTCTTTTTACGATCATCTAATTCCTGATCCATGAAATTCCACTCCTTTACTGCCTTTGTTTTTGGTTTGTTAGCACTCATGTTTTAGGAGTGCTAACACCTTATGCTCATAAGATAGCACTCTTGATTTGGTTTGTCAATATTATTTTGTGAATTTTTTGTTATTTTATGAACAATAGGGGTTATTAAGATTATGTTGTAGAAAGGGACGCGGGGAGAAATTATTGATATTGTGTGCGGTTTCGGACGCTAAGAGATACTAAGTCTGCAGAAATCTGCTAAAGGCATGAGCCGGCTTGTCAAACTCGCTCCGTCGCAGACTCCGCTCAGACAGGTGATGCAGCCGGCTCATAACGCAGATTTCTGCAGACTAAGTATCTCTAAGCATCCTGCAAATGCACACAATATCAATAATTTCTCCCCGCTGGCTGTTCAGGACGATTATACAGGCGGGGCTCTCGCCTGGGAGGCGAATCGCCTCTTCTATAACAATCCTTGTAAATAATGCATTTAAGACAGTTCAGCAAAGTGCGAAAGACAAGGAAGATATCTGCAGGCGTGTTGACGCACGGCAAAGATATCTGACGCAGGATTTCACACTCTGATGGGCTGGATTAAGAAACATTATTTGTCTAGTGTATCCAGGTTCTTTTTCAGGTCGATCATTTTATCGCGGAGTTCGGCGGCTTGTTCGAAGTTGAGATCTGCGGCTGCGGCGCGCATTTGTTTTTCTACCTGGGCGATGAGTTTGGTGAGTTCTTTGCGGGTCATGGACTCTGGATCTTTCTGGAGTCGGACTTCGGTTTCAGCTACTGCTTTGGATACGGCTATAAGGTCGCGGACTGCTTTTTTGATAGTAGTCGGAGTGATTCCGTGTTCTTTGTTGTAGGCTTCCTGAATGGTTCGGCGGCGGTTGGTTTCGGTGATGGCTTTGTGCATGGAATCGGTCATGTTGTCTGCGTACATAATCACGTGACCTTCGCTGTTTCGGGCAGCTCGTCCGATGGTCTGGATGAGGGAGGTTTCGGAACGGAGGAAACCTTCTTTGTCTGCATCCAGGATTGCTACCAGGGTGATCTCCGGGATGTCCAGGCCTTCCCTGAGAAGGTTGATTCCTACCAGTACATCAAAGACATCCAGACGCATATCACGAATAATGCGGGCACGCTCTAAGGTATCGATATCGGAATGGAGGTAACGGACTCTAATTCCTACTTCTTTCATATATTCTGTCAGGTCTTCTGCCATTCGTTTGGTGAGAGTGGTAATCAGGATTTTGTGTTTCTTTGACACTTCTTTGTTTACTTCTCCGATCAGATCATCGATCTGGCCTTCAATGGGGCGGACTTCTACTTTCGGATCCAGAAGTCCGGTTGGACGGATGATCTGTTCTGCACGGAGGAGTTCATGATCATACTCATATTGTCCCGGAGTGGCGGATACAAACATGACCTGATCCAGTTTGGATTCGAATTCTTCGAAGCTTAAGGGGCGGTTATCTTTGGCTGAAGGAAGCCGGAATCCGTAGTCTACCAGTGTCTGCTTCCTGCTCTGGTCACCGGCGTACATTCCTCCTACCTGAGGTACTGTGATATGAGATTCGTCTATAATAAGTAAGAAGTCATCTCCAAAATAGTCCAGCAGTGTGTATGGCGGCTGTCCGGGCTTTAATCCTGACAGATGTCTGGAATAATTTTCGATTCCTGAACAGAATCCGGTTTCTTTCATCATTTCAATGTCGAAATTGGTGCGTTCTGAGATTCGCTGGGCTTCCAGAAGCTTGTCTTCGCTTTTGAAATACTCTACACGTTCTTTTAATTCTTCTTCTATTGCTACAGCTGCTCTCTGAATCTGTTCTGCTGGCACTACATAGTGGGATGCAGGGAAGATGCTGATATGAGAACGCTGGCATTTGATTTCTCCTGTCAGTACATCAATTTCTGAAATACGGTCAATCTCATCTCCGAAAAATTCTACTCTCACGGCTGTGTCGGAGCTGTTGGCAGGGAAAATTTCCAAGGTATCTCCACGGACACGGAAGGTGCTTCGGTGGAAGTCCATCTCATTTCTGGTGTACTGAATGTCGATCAGCTCCCGGATTACCTCATCCCGGTCTTTGGTCATTCCCGGACGCAGGGAAATCATCATGTCAAAGAATTCCTGAGGGGAACCCAATCCGTAGATACAAGAAACGGAGGAAATAACCACTACGTCTTTCCGCTCTGACATTGCGGCTGTGGCCGAGAGACGGAGTTTGTCAATCTCGTCATTGATGGAGGAATCTTTGGCAATATAGGTGTCTGAAGACGGGACATAAGCCTCCGGCTGATAGTAGTCATAATAGGAGACAAAATATTCCACTGCGTTCTCAGGGAAGAATTCTTTCATCTCACCGTAAAGCTGCGCCGCGAGAGTTTTGTTGTGGGCGAGGATGAGGGTTGGTTTGTTTAGCTGGGCGATGACGTTCGCCATGGTAAATGTCTTGCCGGAACCGGTGACACCCAGTAAAGTTTCGAACTGGTTGCCTTCTTTAAAGCCTCTGACCAGACGTTCAATTGCCTGAGGCTGATCGCCAGTTGGCTTGTACTCGGAATGCAATTCAAAATGATCCATAATATTCTCCTGTTTTAATCAAATTTCACTTATCAAAAATTGAAATATGTTTAATATGGTTATATTTTCAGTATATCATCCCATATAAAAAAAGTACAGAGCAAGCGAATACCTGTTCTGTACTTTAACGTGTCGCGTTACTGTTCACTCTGGCTGCCTAAAACCGAACAAATAGTCTTCTCAACTTTTTCTGCACCAACAGGTTTTGCAATATGTCCGTTCATTCCTTTTGCCAGTGCTTTCTTTCTGTCTTCCTCAAAGGCATTGGCTGTCATGGCAATGATTGGAATAGTGGCTTTGTCTTTATCTGACAGTCCGCGGATCATCTCAGTTGCCCTGTAGCCGTCCATGTTCGGCATCTGGATATCCATAAGGATCAGGTCATAGGTGCCTGCCGGTTTCTGTTCTATCCTTGACACACATTGAACTCCATCCTCAACACGATCAACCATAAGTCCCATATCCTCCAGGATAAACTGTGCGATTTCCGCATTCAGATCATTATCCTCTGCAAGCAAAATATGTTTTCCGCTGATTCTGTCTGTTTCATCCACATCTGAAGATTTTTCCGTATCCTGTTCATAGTAGCTCTTATCAGCAATCCTGTATTCCAGGGTAACTGTAAATTTACTTCCTTCTCCCTGCTTACTTTCTACTTCAATAGTTCCGTACATCATATCAATATATTTCTTTATGATCGGCATTCCCAGACCTGTCCCCGCAACCTTTCCGGCCGTTGTATTTCGTTCCCTGGCAAAAGCCTCAAAGAGAGATGGAAGGAATTCTTCGCTCATTCCGATACCTGTATCAATTACCTGAGTCCGTATCCGCATATAGTCTTTCCTGTCACAGTCAAGTTCTGTGATCTTTATGGTAACCCTTCCCCCTGAAGCTGTATATTTTACCGCATTGCTGATCAGATTGAGGAAAATTTCCCTGTTCTTTGTCTCATCGCAGATTACGTGCTCATGCTGCACATCATATTCCATCTCAAGGTGAATACCTTTTTTCTCCGCTTCCGCCTGGAAAATTTTGTAAACTCCCTGATAAATATCTCTGATCTTCACATAATCTTCATCCAGTTCCACCTTACCGCTTTCAATCCGCGCCATGTCCAGCACATTGTTGATAATAGACAGCAGCAGATTTCCGGACTGTTCCATCTTCTCCTGATAGTCCAGAAGCTTGGGATCTGTCAGTTCCCTTTTTATCAGCTCACTGTATCCCAGCAGGGCATTCATGGGTGTCCGGATATCATGAGACATATTGAAAAGGAAATCTGATTTGGCGGCATTAGCCTTTTCTGCCTGAATCTGGGCTTTTCTCGCTTGTATCAGCAGATAAACTATAATCCATACAATAATCAAGACCACACTTACAAACCAAATGGAAACTACCCGCAGATTATCCTTTATGTATTCTGCCAGAGTAACCTTGCCAGGTGCGTTTTCATATACGCAAAACTGACTGGAAAGTCTGGAATCAGGCAAGGTCTGAATGGTTTTATTCAGGATATTCATTAATGTTATGTTTTCCCTGGTGACTGCAAAGCAGGAAGTGCCGGATTTCGTAAGAAAAATACTGCGCATTTTGCTGTTGGCCAGTGTCTTTAATGACTGTCCTGCCTTCACAACAAAGCAGTCTGCCTCACCGCTTTGAACTGCTTTCTCAACCTCAGCAGATGTGTCATATTCCTTTATTTTCCAGAAAGGATAATTAAAGGAAATATACCACTTTCCCAACATGTTGCCCCTGCTCACTGCCACTGTGTTCTTCCCATTTTCATCAAACTTCTCAACGCCTGTAAGCACTGCAACATTGACTTCAAAAACAGTATTTGACAATATAATATCATTCTGCTCAGCTTCATATGGATTCTGGTTCATATGAAAGATCATATCAATCCTGCTATCCTTTAATGCCTGCAGCTCTTCCTCCTGAGAATCAAAGCCTGTCAGCTGAAATTCTATGTTTTTTTCTCCCAGACAGCCAGAAGCCAGACTAATATAATCGTTAATAATTCCTACCGGTTTCCCTGACTCTGTATCTGCAAAGCTGACACCCACATCATTTTTCAGATATCCAATCCTGACCGTCCCATGCTGTTCCAGCCAGTTCTGCTCCTCATCCGTAAGAGTTTCAAGGGAATTTGCGGAGAGATACCTCTTATAAAGATCGTCTGTATAAAAAGGATTCTCCCTCTCAATCTTCTGCATTGCCTGATCCAGTTCCTCTTTCAGATCCGGGCGTTTTTTGCTGACTGCAAAATAGTTATAGGAGCCGCCGATCAGAATAGCTGGTGAAATATCGTCTCTTTCCCACTGTGGAGATTCATTTAAAACAAATCCGTCAATTTCATGATTTTTCAATTTCTGACGAACATCATCTGCACCGGTAATATCAACCTGCTGCGTGTTCACTCCATGACTTTTCTCCCACTCATGGAACATTTCGGCAGGAAGTGCATTCGGCAGCATACCGATTCTTTTTCCATTTAATGTAGTCAGATCTGAAGTGGAGATATCTGTATTAGAAGTATCCACATACAGGTAATATTTATCCTCTCCCATAGGCAATTCTGAAAAAAGCATGGAAGTGGAACGTTCCTCTGTATAGGAAATGCCTCCCAGCAGATCGATCTGTCCATTTTTCAGCATGCTCATCAGTTCTGCCCAGCTTCCCTCCACATATTCATATTTCCATCCGGTATGCGCAGCTACTGCCTGCTGGTATTCGTAGCTGTAGCCTCTCCTCTGACCGTCTGGTCCTGTGGTATTATAGGTTCCCTCATACCAGCCTACTCTGACTGTTTTGGATTTTGCTTCCTCTGCTGATACAGGAAGGGGAAGCACAGTAATGTATAAAATAAGGCATAATAAAATGCAGATATGTCTCTGTACATTTAACTTAAACTTTTTCATTTAACTTTCTCCAAATTGTTCTGCGTCTGCCCGGTGAAGATATCCCAACAGATTATTGCCTTTTTCATTTACTTCACCCGGGTTATGGAAACATGTATCATGCTTCTGCAGATATCATACCTTATTTTCCGTCATTGCAACAGCCCTATATTTATTTTTAATACTCATTTTTCAGTTTTCAGATAATCTTTCCCTGCCAAAATTCAAACACACTCCAAAAGATAGTCAAATGAATAGTTTGATATCAGAAATCCATTGCAGATTGTTCAGAGATACCATAACGATTGAGCTCCGAAAAATATATATAAAAATTTTATATATGTATTGACATTGTGGTAGCATCGAAGTATAGTATATGTAAAATTTATATATATAAATATTTTACATATATACCAGGAGGTGATTCAATGTATTTTCCGGTATCAGCATTATTGATTGAATATATGATACTGTCAGTGGTAGAAAGCAGGGATTCTTATGGCTATGAGATCAGTCAGACAGTGAAGAAGGCTGCTGACATTAAAGAATCTACGCTCTATCCCATATTGAAGAAGTTACAAAGTGCAGGATATCTGACTACCTATTCGCAGGAGTATCAGGGAAGAAAGAGAAAATACTATTCTCTTACAGAAGAAGGCAAGGCACAGATTGCATATCTGAGCAATGAATGGCAAATCTACAAAGACACTGTAGATGGGATTATTGAAGGGAGGATAAGAGGTTGAGCAGAGAGGAATATTTAAACCAGCTGCATAAATATCTGCGGAAGCTTCCGAGACAGGACTATGAAGATGCAATGGAATATTTTACCGAGTATTTTCAGGAGACAGATGAGGAAGGAGCAGGAGAACTGATGAAAGAACTTGGTACGCCGAAGGAGGCTGCCAGAGAACTGATGGCGAATCTTCTGAATAAGAAAATAGAAGATCATCAGAATTATGAAACAGATGGACAGACCAGAGCAGAACAGAAAGGTTCCGGAAGACATGTGGTATGGATAGCGCTATTGGTATTATTTGCAGCACCGGTAGGAGCTCCGCTTCTGGCAGCATTTGCTGCAGTCGTTCTTGCATTAGTTGTGTGTGTATTTGCAATTTTGTTATGTGTAGTTTTATTTACGGCATGTCTGATGCTTATTGGCGGGAAAATCCTTATCCGCGGTATACTGGCAGTTCCGTTTTCTATGAGCGGTTTTGCAATGCTTACAGGAAGTGGGCTGTTGGCTGTGGGCGCTGGCATCCTTGGTGTACTGTTGTGCGTATATCTATGTAAATGGAGCAGCATGCTGATTGCGAAGCTGGTACGCCGGATCACAGGCAGAAAGAGAGAGAGGTTAGAACGATGAAAAGATGGGCAAAGGCATGGCTTGCAGTAGGAGTCGGATGCTGTGTATGTGGTGCAGCTTTGACGGGCATCGGTGTTGCGAGCGGTGGAAGTAAATATGTGAAATCAGCAGATTTAAACAAAATGGATGGAGCTGCAAAAAAAAGCGATAATGAGATGGTTCTTGAGAAAACAAAGCTTGATGATTTCGACTCAGCAGACATCTCCATGACAGATATGAATTTGCAAGTAGTCAATTCAGATGATCAGTACTGTTATATTTCTTATCGGGCATCCGATCAGAAAAAGGATCCGATCAGTTATCAGGTAAAGGATGGTAAATTAAGGATTCAGGAAAATAACAATGATGGGAAGACTTATTATCATGTTGATATCGGATTTTTGTCGGGTCTTTTGGGTGAAGGAACACTTACTACAGATGAAAATGTGGTAACAATTTACGTGCCGGAAGGTCAGAAATGGAAGCTTGCAGATATTAAATCGGATATGAGCAATATATTGCTGAATGGATGCGAAATCGAAAATGGAGCCGTTCAGACGGATTCAGGAGATGTATTTTTTAAAAATTGCGATTTCAATAATCTGAAAGTGAAAACGGATATGGGTGATCTTTGTTTTATTGGTAAAGAAGACGTGATGCGTACATGGAACATACAGGTGAATACTGATATGGGAGATATCAATGTAGATGATGCGCTGACCGGTAAGATGGTGGAAGACCAGGATGACTGTGATATTTCTTACACACAAAAAGGAACGGGCGGAAATCTGGTGCTCCAGACTGACAGTGGAAATATAAGGCTGAAGTGCAGATAACGTTACTGTTTACTTCATTCTCAACAACAGAGCCTTTCCCTGAAATTTTCCGATTGACATTCAAAAAGGAATGCTGAATGATTTTTCAAACACGCTCTAATACGCTCATTCTTTTTGACTGAAAATTTCTATCTAATCATAAAATATAAATAAACATATCAGGGTCAGAAGTTTCCAAAATCTCATCGTATAAACACGAATAATCTAAGAATCTTCTGACCCTGATATTTATTTTATTTGCGTTCTACAATATGATAGTAAGAACGCGCCGTCATAAGATAAATCAACCCATACACAACAGCAAAGATCAATACTGTTCCCGCCGTACATCCAATAAACAGCTTCGTATTTGTCATTCCAAAGAGCAGGAGCATTCTTCGGATCATTGGAAATGCCATGGTAATATGAAGCATTGCCATTAACAGCGGGAGAAAAAATACCATCAGAATCTGTCTGCGGACAGAACTTCTAACCTCCCGGCGGCTTAATCCAACCTTCTGCATGATCTCAAATCGTTTCTGATCTTCATATCCTTCAGAAATCTGTTTATAATAAATAATCATAGCTGTTCCCATAAGGAAAAGAGAACCGAGAAAGATTCCGATAAACAAAAGAGAACCATTATCCGCATAATAGGACTCATATTCCTGCTGGCGGATTCCGGAAGTTATCCATGAGTTTTCTGACAAACCTCCGTTTTTCTTCAAGTCTTTAACAGCCTCCATTACCGGGGTTCCAAAATCAATCTTATCTGTCTCCGAACCGGTAATATCCAGACCAAGATGAAGTGTCAGATCCTCTCCCGCAGGAGCAGAAGAAACGCCTTTATACATTTCTGTACGCATCTCATCAAATTTCTTAAAATCTTCATCTGTAACAACCAGCACTGCATTATCACTGACTGCATCTTCGCCACAGGTCAGGGGATTCTTATCCAGCCATTTTTTCACTGTAAATTCTGTCTCATCAACAGTAACTGAATCTTTCTGCACAGCTGAAGGATACCATGCAAAAATTTCACCATCATTAAGATTTGCAGAAATTCCTGTAAGTCTTTCATATTCTGCCTGAGTGAAAAGAGAAAGTACCAGTACCGAATCAGAATTTCGAATAGTATTTGCTGGTTTTATCAGAATCTGATCACCGTTTTTGCTGCATACGATATCCAGATAGATTTCCTCCACAGACTTTTCTACCGGAACTTTATTATCCGCAATAGCTTTTTCAAAAGCCTCTATTGCGGTCTGACATTCATCTTCGCTTATGCTGGTAACAGACATATCAACATCATACGGATAGCGATTCAGCATAATATCATTCATTCCGAAATAAATGGAAACTGTCATGGAAATCATAAGCAGAACACCTGTACTTAGTATACAGATACTTGCCAGACCGATTGCGTTCTGCTTCATTCGATAAAGCATTCCCGATATGCTGATAAAATTTCCAGTCCTGTAATAAAAACTCTTTCTGCGTCGGAGAAACTTCAGAATCACAATACTTCCTGCGGTAAAAAGCAGATAAGTCCCTGCCATAACAAGAATAACAGCAAGAAGAAATATCGTAATTGCCTTGATTGGAGATTCAGTCGTAACCGCAAGGTAATAACCTGCGCCAAGGCAGATAAAACCAATCAATGCCATAAGCCATTTTGCTGCCGGTTCTTTTTCTCCGGTATTATTACCGCGAAGTAATTCTACCGGACGGCTTAAATGAATTTTCGCAAGGTTCAGAAACAGAATCATCAAAAATACGATGCCAAACATGAACAGACAGGTAAAAATACCCTTTACTGAAATATAAAATCCAAGCACTGAAGGGATATGAAGCAGCTTTAACAGCAAAAGAAGTGCCAGCTTACTTCCAATAATTCCGGCAGCAATGCCACCGGCAAGTGAACCTATTGAGGTAATGATCGTTTCAAGAAACATTACGATTCCAATGTGATTCCTTTCCAGTCCAAGAATATTATAAAGACCTATCTCTTTCTGCCTTCTCTTCATCAGAAAACTGTTACTGTAGATCAGAAAAATAATACAGAAGATCTCTACGACTATCTCTCCTGTAAACACGATCATACGCACTTCATCCGCCTGACGCACTGCCTGATCCAGTGTCGGGCAGTCACGCAGAAATTCCATCATATAAATCATTGCAATACAGAAAATACAGGTGATCATGTATGGAATATATGTGCTTTTGTTGTTTCGGATATTCTGTTTTGCAAGTCTGGAAAAAATCCCCTTATGCATGCTGCTCACCACCTGTCGTAAGTATCGTAAGCGTATCCGCGATCATCTGATACATTTCCTGACGCGATTTACTGCCTTTGTATATCTGATGAAAAACTTCTCCGTCTTTGATGAAAAGGACTCTGGACGCATGGCTGGCTGCCTGTGCACTGTGTGTGACCATGAGGATTGTCTGTCCCTCTGCATTGATTTCACCAAATACGGAAAGAAGTGCTGATGCCGCCTTTGAATCAAGTGCGCCCGTCGGTTCATCCGCAAGAATCAGTTTGGGATTCGTGATCAACGCCCTTGCAACAGCGGCACGTTGTTTCTGACCACCGGAAACTTCATATGGAAATTTATCCAGAATTTCTGTGATCTTAAGAGCCTGCGCAATCGGGCGGATTTTCTGTTCCATCTCACGATAATCTTCTCCTGTAAGAACAAGTGGAAGATAAATATTATCTCTCAGGCTGAAGGTATCCAGCAGATTAAAATCCTGAAAAACAAATCCAAGATTTTTCCTTCGGAACGCGGATATTTCTTTTTCTGTAAGGTGTACGATATTTTTTCCTTCCAGAAGAACCTCTCCGGATGTCGGACGATCCAGAGACGCAAGAATATTCAGCAAAGTCGTCTTACCGGAACCAGATTCCCCCATGATCGCGACAAACTCACCTTCCTCTACAGAAAATGTAACATTTGAAAGCGCCTGTACCTTGTTTCCCCCGAAACGTGTACTGTATATTTTTTTTGATATTTGTAACTTCAAGCAAAGCCATAAATGGGACTCCTTTCTTTTAATTGATACCGTAAGTATAAGATTTTTTTATGGCTTCTACCATCGAAACAGGTTACATTATATGAAAAAACCTTACATTTCTGTAAGGTTTCGTGTCACTTAAATATTAGCAGGTTTCCTCTAAAACGTGTAAAAAAACTCTAGAGCGTGTCTGAAAAAGGCTTTCTGCAAGATGTGCGTCACAATTTGTGGGATATTTTGCCCGGATGAGGGCGCCGTAGTGGGCTACGGCAACTGAATTCGGGTGAAATATCCCGCAAAGTGGGGCGTGCAGATTGCGGGAATGATTTTTCAGACATGCTCTAATACATACTCAAATCTTCAACTGAAAATTCAAGAAATACTTTCGTTCCTTTTCCTTCCGTAGAAATTATATAAAGACGATGTCCCAGTTTGCGCATAATCTTGTTGCTGAGATACAGTCCGATACCTGTTGCGCGGTTATCATCCCGTCCGTTTACTCCGGTGTAGCCTTTTTCGAAGATTCGCGGAATATCTTCTGCACGAATACCAATTCCGGTATCTTCAATGATCAGTGTAAGGTTTTCTACTTTATTGCAGCCATCATTTCTTATCGAAATGCTTACATCATCTGTATCCAGAGATAATTTTTTCTCCAGATAAATTCGGATTCCTCCGGTTCGGGTATATTTCAGGGCATTGGATAAAATTTGTCCGATCACAAATCCCAGCCATTTTTCATCCGTCAGAACATCCTGCGAAATACTTTCATAAGTAAGTGTGAGTTTCTTTGAGACAAAAATTCCTGCATATTTATGAATCTGATCACGTATGATCCGGTCAAGAGAACAACGGGAAAGTTTGAGATCCGAAGACATATCCTCTGTTCTTAGATAACCAAGAACCATCTCCACATACTGCTCAATTTTAAAAAGTTCCGAAAGTTTCTCTTTATTTTCCTCAGGACTCTCCTGAAGCAAAAGTCGCAGTGCAAAAATCGGCGTTTTGATCTGATGTGCCCACATCGTATAATAATCTGTCATGTCTTCAGATGCCTTCTGGCTGGCATTCTCCACATCGATACGCATCTGATTTAACTGCTGCATAATTTCCTGTTGGAATCTTTCATCCTGACCGACAGGAGAATCCATCTGTGAAAGATTGATATCCGGTGCAGCTGCAATCAATTCCAACTGTTCTACCTTTTTCCTGTATCTGTAAAATCCGTTCAGACACGCACAAATACCAGTTATTAACCAGAAAACAGTAACATACACCATCGGTTCAATCGGCAGCTGATAAAGAAAAAAAATTATTTCTGCAAGCATTACAGGAAACAATTGCAGAATGATATAGAATTTAATTTTGCTTATATAATCCAGAAAAAGTTTCATAAAAAATCCTTTTATTTATACTGTCGTCTTATACCATATATCCAAGGCCTTTTTTGGTAATGATAAATTCTTTCAGTCCTTCTTTTTCCAGTTTCCTGCGCAGGCGGGTAATATTCACAGTCAGCGTATTATCATCAATAAAGCTGTCACTCTCCCATAGTTTCGTCATAATCGCATCTCTGGAAACAACCTTTCCGGCATGCTCCATCAATATTTCCAGAATGCGAAGCTCATTTTTCGTAAGATCAATATCGTTTCCATTCCACGTCAGTGTACAGCGGGAAGGACTCAGAACAATCCCTTTATATTCCAGAACATTTCCCGGAGTTCCAAAGGAATATGTGCGGCGCAGAATCGCCTGAATTTTTGCAGTCAGTACATCCATATCAAACGGTTTTGCAATAAAATCATCTGCGCCACGACTCATCGCCATAACCATATTCATGTTATCTGCCGCCGAAGAAATAAAGATAACCGGAACCTGAGAAATTCTGCGTATTTCTTCACACCAATGAAATCCATTATAAAAAGGCAGCTTCAGATCCAGCAGGACAAGCTGGGGATCTCTGCGTACAAATTCCTGTATAATATTGGAAAAATACTCCGCACAGGATACATCATATCCCCAGGACGAAAGATTCTTTTTCAGTACTTCTGAGATGATCTCGTCATCCTCTACAATAAAAATACGATACATATTTATCCCTTCCCTCTGTTCCATCACTGCTTGTATCAGGAGGGGTACAAGCCCCTCCTGATAAACTGCGGAGCAGTTATTCGGTGTAGAGCCACGCAGCGAAAGCGGATTGCGAATATCTGATTGACAAAACACTCAGGAATCTCTATCTGATAAAATGAGTAAATGCACGTTCTTCCTTCTCCGGAAGTCCAAACTGCTTTTTACCAAGTTCGATACTCTTCATCAGAAAAGTCATATTTCTGGCGAGTACACGCATGGTCTGCTTTCCTTCTTCATCCCTGTCAGCTTCTCCCAGTTCGCGTCCATGTATGCAATTCCAGTACTGGCTGGCCGCAATCGGCATGTTTGATATGGTAAAATACTTGTTCAGCTCATCAAAAGTGGCCGAACAGCCCCCACGTCTTGCACAGACCACGCTTGCTCCTACTTTCATTGTTTTATCAAAAGATGTGCTGAAAAACAGTCTGTCAAGAGTGGCAATCAATGTAGCATTTGCTGAAGCAAAATATACCGGACTGGCAACCACAATTCCATCCGCTTCTTCAAATTTCGGTGCCAGTTCATTTACCACATCATCAAAAACACATTTGCCAAGTTCCACACAGCGTCTACAGGCAATGCATCCACGTACATCTTTATTGCCTACCTGTACAATTTCCGCTTCTACACCTTCTGTCTCGAATACTTTTTTCATTTCTTCTAATGCAATAAATGTATTTCCTTTTGTTCTCGGGCTGCCGTTGAGCATTAATACTTTCATCATGTACCTTCCTCTTTTCGTTATTTTTTTGCTCATTCAGTAAACAATTACTATTATATACCAAACCCTATATCAATGCCATATTATCATCTATCTCATAAACATTTACAGTTGGCGTTTTTCTATAAATTCTGGCTACTCTTATTGCCATCTTTTGTGCCTGTTCTTCAATATCTGTCAAATAGAATCCCTGTCCAAAATCCTTGTATAGTCTGCACTATAAAATAGCTTTTCACATATCCGCCCTTGGCCCTCCTGATAGAGCAACTGATCATGCAATGTTTATAGTAAAATGCTATCTCCTTCTTCTGATAATTTTTACAATTCCAAAGATCAGCAGCAGAATCACCCCAACAGCCACAATACAGATTCCGACAATCGCTATGGCAAATTTATTCGGATGTTTTACCAGATTTATGATGTTTTTGCTGTTGTCTGCAACTTTTCTTTCGTGTGTTGTATTATAATATTCCGGCACATTTGCAATTCCGTCTTTGTCTGTGTCTTCAAAGGATTGCATGTATTCTGCAATTGCAGCCCAGGCTTTCAGTTCTTTTTTTCCGTCCATGACTGCATAATCTTCCAGATTCTCTATAGGATTGCCGTTTTTATCCTTAGGGACGATGGATATCAGCCCATAGGATTTGTCCAGAACAGAGCCAAGCATACGACCAGTGTACAGGTCGGTGACAACATGATATAATTTATCGTCCTGTATTTCTTCCCTTTCCCCGTTCTTGCCTGTCAGATAACAGTCTGTTACTTTATTTAAGATCATGCGGTGGGGATTATAGGTGAAATTCATTCCACTGCAATATAATCTGGCTATTGTCATAAAATCTGAAATCGAGGCATCTACCTCTGCCACTGTTTTCAGTTCTTTTCCCGTTAAATATGCACTGATCAGAGGATAACCTGCCAGTCCGTCTTTTCCTGTTCCCAGCGAGAAGGAATTATATACCTGCTCCACGGTTATATTGCCTTTTGTATAAGTATCCCTTACAGTTCCGGCAGGTACGATTGCAACATCTACTTTTTCTCCGTCAGAGTCTCCTGCATTCTCTACTGCATATATATAAGCATCTGATATGATATCTCCCAGATTCAACTCCTCATGCTTTGTTTCCATCTCACTGAGGCTGTTAAATTCAATATCATTTTCTGCCAGAATTTCCTCTCTGGTATAGCCAAAATTGGAGAGATAATTGGTATCAACAGTATCTGACAATTCATCTATTTTCTTCTGTGTGGCTTCATCTGCTTTGATTTCATCCGTAACCGGAACAAGCTCATAGGTATCCGTTTCCCACCGTCCATTCTCTTTCTGAGTCATGGAAAGTGTTCCCAGGTTTTTCCCATATTCTCCACAGGATACGATGCAGGTATCTCCCTGCAGGATCGGTTCTGCTAACTGTGTGTGGGTATGTCCGCTGACGATCAGATCAATGTCCGGCACATTCTTTGCAAGGATTTCATCCTCTGATACTTTTTCGTCCTCCCATGTTCCGCTGTGTGATACACAGGCGATCATGTCTACATCTTCGTTCTTCTTTATTTCCTCTACTGTTTTTTTTGCGGCTTCTGACGGGTCTTTGAAAAGAAGCTCGCAGGTAGGAGCGCAATCCAGAGAATCCTTTCCGAAAACACCCAGTACTGCAATCTTTATATCGCCTTTTTGAATTACCGTATAGTCTTTTACTCCATATGTCTGAAATGCTTCATAAATCTGTTTCTGTCCTTCACTGAGGCCGGCTTTTTTCATTGCATCCCAGTCCACATTACACACAACCATCCTGGGAAGGTTTTCGCCTGAACTGACTGCGGCGTTCAGCATATCTGCCAGACCATCGGAGCCGTAATCAAATTCATGATTTCCCAGAGTTGTCACATCACAGCCCAGATATCCAAGCATCCTCAGTTCGGCGGCCTCTGTGTCATATACAGTCTGTATCAGAGTTCCCATGGAGAAGTCTCCGCCATCCAGTATAAGTGTATCTGTATTCTCTTTCTCGTACTCATTGATCAATGTTTTCAGCCGGGCAAATCCGCCGGTCTCCTGCTGTGTCCCGTCTACAATCGTTTGAAAGCTGTTCAAATGGGAATGCAGATCATGGGTGAACAGGATATTCAGATGTTTGGGCTCCTCTGAGGCGTTTACCTGATATCCTGTCAGTCCTGAAACGCTCAGCATAAATATAAATGTGAATGCGAATGCTTTTTTTAATAATTTCATAAAATTCTCCTGTAATATCAAAAACGGTTCCACAGTATCATTTATCTTCCCGCAGGATAATGATACCATGAAACCATTTTACAAAAAACTAATTTATCTTTCATCTCCTACAAAGAACAAAGCCATTGTTCCCGGACCTGAGTGAGCGCCGATGGTGGCTCCTACCTGATTCATGATAATCGTGTTGATCTGGTATTTTTCTTTTACTTTCTCTGCCACATAATTTGCATCGTCTTCACAGTCTCCATGACTGATAAAGATGGTATGGCAGGTGTCATGATAGCTGCCGATTTTCTCATCCATAAGCTTTACCAGCTCCTGAAGAGATTTTTTGCGGCCGCGGACTTTGCCGATGGCAGTGAGTTTTCCGTCGTTGTCTACATGAAGGACCGGTTTAATATTCAGCATGCTTCCTACTACTGCAGTAGTTCTGGAAATGCGGCCTCCGCGGTATAGGTGGTTTAAATCGTTGACTGTAAAAAGGTGTACCATATGAAGCCTGTTCTCTTCTGCCCATTTCGCAACTGTCTCCATATCTTCTCCCTGCTCTTTCTTCTCCTGTGCAAGGTAAACCAGAAGCCCCTGACCAAGAGAAGCGCCAAGAGAATCTACCACGATGATCTTGCGGTCCGGATAATCCTCCATCAGTTCCTCTGCTGCGATACGGCTGCTATTGTATGTACCGCTTAAGGCAGAGGAAAATGCAATATGAAGAATATCTTTTCCTTCTTTCAGGTAAGGCTCTAGCAGTGCTTTTGCATTTTCAGGATTTACCTGTGCTGTGGTTGGCATGGAACCGTTTCTCATTGCCTCATAAAATTCATGCTCCGGAAGGAAATTTCCATGCGTATAATTTTTTCCATCCATGGAATAACTGAGATACATGCAGCCTACTCCATGGTCTTTGAGATATTTCTCCGGAAGATCTGAATTGTTGTCGGTGGTGATCACATATTCGCTCATGTTGTCGCCCTCTCGTTTTCTGATATTTTTCACTTTCTGCCCATTAACTGTTTAACCGAATCAAGTAAGTCACCTGCTTCAATTGCGAATATCCGCTTGACTATTTTTTCAGTTACGAAGCAAAATCCACTGCCTGCTCAGTAATGGGCTTTTCATCTATAATAAAAATGCTTCTATTATAAATACAGATATATACAGTATAACATCAAACTATCAGCCAAACAACTACTTTTCCTTCTCAACTGCCTTAATCGCTTCCTGCAGCTGATTATCCTCATCATGGGTAATCTCGTCTTTATTCTTATTCAGCAGGCTGGTATCCAGAGAAACCTCTATATCAGGTTTGATTCCTGTTTTATTGATGTTGTTTCCTTTTGGAGTATAGTAGTTGGCAACAGTCAGTTTAATGGCACTTCCGTCTGAGAGCTGGCGGATAGACTGTACCACGCCTTTTCCGTAAGTGGTTGTTCCGACAATCGTTCCAATACCATAATCCTGCACTGCACCGGCAAAAATCTCTGATGCACTGGCACTGCTTTCATTTACCAGGACTGCAAGCGGAATCCGGAGTTCGTTTTTGCCATCACATTTTTCCTCTTCTCTGTTTCCGTCCTTATCTTCGGTGTAAACGATCAGTCCTTCCGGAAGGATTTTCCGCAGGACATCACAGACAGAATCAAGAAGTCCACCCGGATTATAGCGGAGATCCACGATCATTTTCTCCATTCCCTGTTTTTGCAGGTCATCAAAAGCTTCCTGATACTGTTCGCCGGTAACGCCTGTAAACTGTGTAATGCGGATGTAGCCGATTTTAGAATCCAGCATTTCATGGAAAACAGACGGTAATTCCACATCTGTGACAGGGACTGTAATTTCCATGGCATCTTCTGCACCTTCTCTGTGAACAGTAAGCACCACACTGTCTTTATCTGAATTGCGGACAATGTCTGCAACATCAGATACTTCATCCTCTGTGATATCTTCCCCGTCAATGGCACTGATGATGTCCCCTTCCTCCAGTCCTGCTTTTTCTCCGGGACCGCCCTCATAGCATTCAACAATCTTTACTCCGCCTTCTTTGTTCTTCTCCATAAGAATGCCGATTCCCACATAGCTTCCCTCATTAGAAGAATTCTCAGAATCGTATTCCTCTGCTGTATAATATCTGGAATAAGGATCATTCAGCCCATAGAGAAGACCTGCATAAAGCCCTTCCTGAAGCTTTTCTTCATCCTTATCTCCCAGATAGTATCTGTCGATCAGCTCTTCAAGATATGCCAGCTTTGATGTACACTTGCGATCACCAAGAGCTGTTCCTTTTGCCGCAAGACCTGTTCCTGCAAAAACACCTGTACCGATGCACGTCACAACCAGTGCTCCTGCTACTGCACCTTTCCAAAATTCTTTATTTTTCATGTCTGCACTCCTGTAAAAAAAGCCACCGGTTTATGATATGATATCATTGTTCCGGCAGCTTCATGCTTATCTGCTTTTTATTATACTCTTAAATGCTTTCTTGTTGTAAAGAAACTTCCGATCAGTCCGATTCCGATTCCAAGTCCCAGACTTATAGGAAGTAATGTCTGGTAAATCTGCCATACCGGGATGAAATCCACCACACCTGTAAGCACATTAAACCTGTTCAGAATATAGGATATTGCCCCATTATAACAGAAATAAAGTACAATCAGTGGAACTGCTGCTCCGACTACCCCCAGAACCATACCTTCCAACAGGAATGGTGCTCTGACAAATGCGTCTGTCGCTCCTATGTATTTCATAATTCCAATCTCTTCTTTACGGACTGCAATACCCACAGATACCGTATTGCTGATCAGGAATATGGAGATGACAAGCAGCAATGCAATGATGGCAATAGAAATATAGGAAACCAGCTTATTGATATTTCCCAGCGTTTTTGCTGCTTCCTCAGACTGGTTGACTTTTCTTACATGTTTCAATTCCTGTATATAGGAAACAAGCTCTGACTGCTTCGTGATATCATTCATATACACACGATAGTTGGCTGAGTTTGCAAGAGGATTGTCGTCCTTAAATCCGTCTGCTGCCTCTGAGCCCTGAAAATATTGCTCTTTATATTCCTCCCAGGCTTCATCAGCTGACTGATACTCTATTTTCTCTACTTCCGGACGTGCCTTGATCTTCTTTCCGATTGCTTTGATCTGTTTGTTTGTAGTTCCCTCTTCAAAGAATACTGTAATCGGCACTTCCTGCTCTACCTTATGTGCGATATTATTCACATTATTGACAATGGAGAAAAAGATTCCAAACAGAAAAATACAGGCAGCCATGGTGATAATGGAAGCCAGGGAAAACATCCAGTTTCTTTTGATATTTTTGACACCCTGTTTCAGAGTGTACCAGATTGTACTAGGCCTCATGATATTCTCCCTCTTTCTCGTCACTTATAATAGAGCCCTCATGCATGGTCACAACACGTTTGCGCATGGAATTTACAATATCCTTGTTATGTGTAACAACCACTACTGTGGTTCCTCTGTCGTTGATCTGTTCCAGAAGCTTCATGATTTCTTCGGAAGTCTTCGGATCCAGGTTTCCTGTAGGCTCGTCTGCCAGAAGGATATCCGGACGGTTGACCAGCGCCCTTGCCAATGCAACTCTCTGCTGTTCTCCACCGGAAAGTTCATCCGGGAAGGATTTGTATTTGACAGCAAGTCCAACTTCCTGAAGTACCTCCGGGACACGTTTACGGATTACTCTTGTGGGACGGTTGACTACTCTCTGGGCAAACGCTACATTCTCATATACATTTCTGTCTTTCAGAAGACGGAAGTCCTGAAATACTACGCCCAACTTACGGCGGTATTTGGCTACTCTTCTGTGTTTCATTCCTTCCAGACGTTCACCGCTTACGATGATCTGGCCGGATGTGGAATCCAGCTCTTTCATAAGAAGTTTGATCAGGGTTGTTTTTCCTGAACCACTGTTTCCTACTACAAAGACGAATTCACCTTTATCTATATGTAAGTTCGCATGGTTCACTGCCGGAAGGCCGGGACCATAGGACTTGCTTACATCTATAAGATCTATCATAGATTTTTCCTCCAATGGGTTAATGAATTTGTAACATTATTGTAATGTATGTTTTTGGGGATTGCAAGAGATTTTTGAGGATTCATAGAATGTTCACAGTAACGCAGCCAACATTCATTCCAAATTGCCTGCAGCAATGGAATTTGGGCTTGCATGTCTCAGGATATTGCATACCTTATCAATTGCAATCTCGATTTCTAACTATACACTGCAAGGCTGGATTTGTAAAGGTCAAAAATGCCTGCGGCAGCAATTAAAGCTGTGGCAGGCATTGAAAATTTTCCTTCTATTATAATATATCAGTATTCCAGTGTTTCCATATATTTCATATAACGTACTACCATGAGTGCAATCTTGAATGTAATGGCATCTTCAAAAACACGGAGATCAAGACCTGTACTCTTCTGGAGTTTATCGAGGCGATAGACCAGAGTGTTTCTATGGATGTAAAGCTGTCTGGATGTCTCTGAAACATTGAGGCTGTTCTCGAAGAACTTATCAATTGTGACCAGAGTCTCTTCGTCAAAGTCATCCGGGGATTTGCCGCCGAAGATTTCTTTGATAAACATCTTACAGAGTGGGATCGGGAGCTGGTAGATCAGTCGTCCGATTCCCAGAGAGCTGTATGCGATCACTTCTTTATCTCCGAAGAAAATCTTACCTACATCAAGAGCCATGCGGGCTTCTTTATAGGAACGTGATACTTCTTTCAGTTCATTGACGATAGTACCGTATGCCATATGTGTCTTACCGTCATTTCCCATTCCAAGAGTATCAAGGATAGTATGTGCGAGCTGATCCATCTCAGGATAATTCTCACCATCTTCAAGTTCCTTGACTACGATAATACTCTTCTCATCTACTGCTGTGATAAAGTCTTTACTTTTACCGCCGAAAAGACTCTTCACGCTTTCCATGGAGCTGTGGTCTTTCTCCTGTGGCATTTCAAGGATCATGACTACGCGGCGGACATCTGCCTCAATGTGCAGTTTCTTCGCACGATTATAAATGTCAACAAGAAGCAGGTTGTCAAGAAGCAGGTTCTTGATAAAGCTGTCTTTGTCAAAGCGTTCTTTATACGCTACGATCAGATTCTGGATCTGAAAAGCAGCGAGCTTGCCAACCATATAAGTATCTTCATCGTCGCCATGGGCAACCAGTATATATTCCAGCTGATAGTCATCACAGACTTTAAAATACTGGAACCCCTTTACAAGCTGGCTGTCGGCCTGTGATTCTACGAAAGCCTGTACATCCTGTGTTGCAATGGAAAAATCTGCAAAAGTACTTGCAAGCACTTTGCCTTCTGTGTCGAGTACACAAAATTCTGTTCTGGAAATTTCTTTTAACCCTTCAAGAGTATTCTGAAGCACCTGATTCGATATCATCTGATTTCAATCCCTTCTCATCCTATAGTGTTTATTTTCCGTTTTAACTATAAAACCTTATACCTGTATTGTATTTTAATATATATTTACCAAAAATGAAAGAGGAAAGAGAAAAAAATTTACAATTTTTTATATATTTTTTTGTGTTACTTTTTTTCAATAAAACCTTCTCCATGAACTTCCCTGGCATCTGTCACTATCACAAAGGCTTCCGGATCAATTTCATCTACTTTTTCTTTAAGCATTACGATCTCTTTTTTATTTACCACGCAGAAAAGCATCAGTTTATCCTGTCCTGAGTACATTCCTCTGGCACTGATGCCTGTCACACCTCTGTCCAGATCTTTCATGATCATATCTGCTATTTCTTTTGGCTTTGCTGTAATGATATAGGCAGCTTTTGAGAATTTCAGACCTTCAATCAAACCGTCAGATACTTTTGTCACCAGATATACCGCAATAATCGCATAGAGTGCCTTGTGGATGCCAAACACATACATACCCACCAGTACAACGCCTGCATCTATAACCTGCATGATCTGTGCGATTGAATAGTGCTGCAGATATTTCTGGATGATAGCTGCCATCATATCGGTTCCTCCGGTTGTTCCACCGCCCAGAAAGACAAGACCGATTCCCACACCCTGGATCACACCACCGTAAAGTGCGGCAAGAAGAAGATCATTGCCAGCAAGATTCCATACAGGTTCTATGGCAAGCCAGGTGGACAGAGCAATTTCTCCTATCAAAGCTTTTTTTACAAAGGAGAATCCATTAATCTTCCATCCGATCAGAAACAGTGGAATGTTCAAACCCATATTTGTTACCCAGAGAGGGATACCACCGTCAATGATTCCCTGACTCCCTGCTTTTATAATGATTGCGATACCTGAAAAGCCTCCGGTTACCATACCTGATGCATCAAATACGGAATTGATCGCCAGTGCCATTAATCCGGTTCCTGCTATGATCATCAGATATTCCAGAAGCTGTGATCTTTTTCCATTTACTAACTTCATTCATTTGCCTCCTTGTATTCTGTAAAAATAATATTTGTTTTATGCTTTCATGAATATCAGCCAGAGATACCGCTTTATCACTGTGCCGTAATTATTCTTCCATAAACTACAAGAACGGCAGCAATCCATGAAGGACTGCTCCCGCTCTTATTCTTACCTTATTTTTCAGGCTTATTGATAAAATTTACAAAATGATAACTCTCCATTATCTGGAAGTATTTAACGATCCTTGGATATAAAGGCTCTGCCTTCTCCCCAAATTCGTCTTTTACCAGTGCAGCAATATCTTCCACTGTCTTCCTGCCATCTATGAGAGGCCAGATAAATGTACCATTGTCATCCAGATGTATCTTCGTATATCTGGGTTTTCCAAACAGTTTCTGGGCGATCGTATTAAATGCACCCTTATTCTCTATTTCCAGCACCATTCTCCCCCTGATATCCGTATGCCAGCGAAGCTGTGCACTGCGCTCAGGAATGAGATCCAGATAATTGATCTGTATTTCTTTTTTCTTTTTACTCATTTAGATATTATCATCCCCGCCTGATCAGGCTTTCTTCTTATTCCAGATACTGAATTTCAGAAGGCTTAAGATCATAAGTAACATCAGGATCACGCCGCCTGCATTACCAAGGTTAATGCTTCCGGAGAGATCAAATACACTGCTTACGTTTACTACTGCAAGGATTGCAAGAAGGATACCTACAAGACCTTCACCTGCGATCATACCTGCACAGTAAAGTGTACCGTCTGTTGCCTGTTCTTCTTTTTTCTTATCATCAACATTCTTTCTTCCGTCAACGAACATACGAACAACACCACCGATCATGATAGCAGCGTTGAGGTAGATTGGAAGGTAAAGACCGATAGCAAATGGCATAACCGGAATTCTTAAGATTTCCAGACCAATTGCAAGGAATACACCAATAAATACCAGTGTCCATGGAAGCTTGCCGCCCATGATACCTTCTACGATCATCTTCATCAGAGTTGCCTGAGGAGCAGGTACTTCTGCACTTCCATATCCCCATGCAGTGTTCAGAAGATAAAGAACACCACCGATAGCAAGACCGGAAGCAAGAACACCGATAAGCTCACCGATCTGCTGTTTCTTAGGAGTTGCACCAAGGAGATAACCTGTCTTTAAGTCCTGTGAAGTATCACCTGCGATCGCTGCTACAATACAGATTACGGAACCGATAGCAATTGCAGCTTTCATTCCGTCGATACCGGTTTTGCCGGATGCTTTGATAACCATTGTTGCGATCAGAAGAGTAGCGATAGCCATACCTGATACAGGGTTGTTGGAGCTTCCTACAAGACCAACCATACGGGAAGATACAGTTGCAAAGAAGAAGCCGAAGATTACGATGATCAGCGCACCGATCGGATTAACCGGGATAGCCGGAACAAGCCAGATGATTGCAACCATTGCCACAATGCCGATCAGGATAATGTTCATCGGAAGATCCTGTGCAGTTCTTTCTGTACTTGTATTCTTACCGCCCTTCATGCTCTTCATGGAATCGCGGAAGGTTGTAATGATCAGAGGCAGGGATTTGATCAGGGAAATAATACCACCTGTTGCGATAGCTCCTGCTCCAATATATTTTACATAAGTACTCCAGATTTTAGCTGCTCCGCCTGCTGCATAAAGAGCAGAAATTGTTTCTGTTCCGGGATACATAACTGTATCAGCTCCGAACAGACAGATTACCGGAATCAGCACCATCCAGCCAATAAGAGAACCAACAAACATAAAGGATGCGATTCTTGGTCCTACGATATATCCAACACCGAGAAGTGCAGGATAGCATTCCATACCAATTTCACCTTTGAATCCTTTAAATGCTGCTGCAACGTCTGCAGGGATTACCTTTAAACCGTCAACGACAAATTTAAAGATCGCTGCGATTCCCATACCTGAGAATACTGTCGCAGCGTTTGCACCACCCTCTTCACCTGCAAGAAGAACATCTGCGCAGGCAGTTCCTTCAGGATAAAGAAGTGTTGCATGCTCTTTTACGATCAGTGCGTTACGAAGTGGTACCATAAAAAGTACACCAAGAACACCACCGCAAAGCGCGATTAATGTGATTTCCACGATACCCGGCATTTCACAAAGTCCTTCTTCTGCCCAAAGGAACAGAGCAGGCATTGTGAAAATTGCACCGGCTGCCAGTGATTCACCGGCTGAACCGATTGTCTGGACCATGTTGCTCTCCAGAATGGAGTTCTTTTTCATGATCTTGCGAATTACGCCCATGGAAATAACTGCTGCCGGAATGGAAGCAGATACAGTCATACCTACACGCAGACCAAGATAAGCATTGGCTGCACCGAAGATAACTGCAAGGATAACACCCATGATGATGGATGTCACCGTAAATTCAGGTGTGATCTTGTCAGCCGGAATATACGGTTTGAACTCTTTGTTTTTGTCCATGATTTCCTCTCCCTTTTGTATTGATTTATAAACATAGAACATTATAGCGAAATTTATACAAAAAGGCAAGGTGAAAAAACTGGTTTTTATGCACTTTATCATATTGACGTGCTAATCTTATAATCTCTTAACATATCAACACGCTCAAACGGCATATTTTCGCCCTGTTTTATCAGTCTATTCATCCGAATCCAACTGTTTAATCAGGTATCTCCCAACAATTCTGGAAAAATTCGAAATATTCCGGATATATGCGAAATCTTTGCCAAATATTTTTTTTTCTGTGGAAAGATCCTTTTCTTCCCCCGCAAACACTCCCAGAACACTTACTCCAAGGTTTCGCAGGTGCCGCACTTCTGTTGCAGTATCATTAACTGCATATTTTCCCATATAAGGTTCCGGATTCTTTGCGTGAGGTCTGTTTACGATCACATCGTATGGTTTTCCATCACTTAATACAATGAGGATTTTTTTCTCCTCAGGTCTCTGAAGCAGACCGTATCCTGCGGTTTTAATAGCAAGTCCGTCCCTGTTATTGGAAGAAGTTACATAATTAAAAATATTTTCATTGGCTGACTGTGGATCATCGTACTCGCGGAATCTGTGAAGGATCGTATAGTCCCAGAATGTGCAGAAGCTCATGACACGGTGAGGCAGGTTTACATTGCTTAATGCTTCACTGATGATGTAGGCCTGTAATGCCACATCTCCCTGCCTGGACATCTGGGAACCGCTGGCATCGATCAGCACATCTACTACGAAATCAGATGCATCAGATTTCAATTCTCTTTTAAACAGATTTGCTTCACTGCTTCTGCCCACACGCCAGAGTCTGGACGGAATGATCGTTCCTCTGTCTGACAGTACTTCCTGCGTCTCGCTTTTCAGCACCAGCGTCTTTCTCAAAAGATCTGTGAGGGATGCGATGTTCTGCTTTACGATCCTGTGTTTGTCATGGTAGAGCCAAATATTCTTATTCTTTAATCGCACTGCATATTCGTACTGATAGTTTCGTTTGACCGGATTCTTAAGAATTCCTTCTGTAAAATAAAGGCTGCAGTCTCTGTGAAGTTCCCTGCACATCAGATAATTCATTCGCTTCTCTTCTGCAGGAGTGAGATAAGTTTTTCCGAAATTCAACTCTACATAGGTGTATGCTTTCTCAAGTTCTTCCTCTGTGAGAATTGTAATTTTGTGTTTGGTCTGGCGCTGTTTTTCCATTTCTTCAGTGACAGCAGTATCTTCCATGTCCGTAATCTTATTTGTCATCTGTTCGATGTAACTCTCCAGAGCTTCCTCATAAAGTTCTTCTGTGAGAAAATCTTCCCAGTCGTATTCTGTCAGTTCTTCCATGGTGACTGCCATAACCTGTTCCAGTGTTCCATGATCTTTCTCAAAATTCGGATCAATGATAGTGTTGTAAAGACCGTCAATAATACGGATCAGTTCTATAGTGTTTGCAGCTGTTCTGGCTTTGTAAACCATGTCGCGGATTTTTCGAAGACGCTCTTCTACATAATGGTTTCCATTCTGTAAACGGTCACGCAGGATGGCAATCTTCAGGCGACCGAGAATATCTCCGTATGCGGGCATCTGTTCAAACTCCTGGTCCAGGATATCCTCGAATGCTTCCTTCTGCATCTCCCGGACTCCCGGACGCTCCTGACAGATTTTGTCCCCGATTGCTTCTTCTACACATAGCTGTGCTACTGCAGTCAGTTCTCCTTCTCCTGCCTGGCAGAAGACTTTTTTTACCAGATATAAACCAAGCAGATTCCTGTCATAATATTTCGCCAGAGCGCCCTGCTTGATGCCGTCATACAGAGCAATTGCTTTTGAGCGCAGATACAGGGAAACATCTACTTTCATATTTAACGTGTAATCCCCGCTGATAGTCCAGAGGAGATTGCGGATCCTGTTTTCCAGTTCCAGACGGTAATCGTCGATTTCTACGATTTTCTCATCTTTCATATACATCATCCCTTGTCCAGTCTGCCGGAATTCTGGTTTTCACAATATCCTCTACGATTTCTTTCTCGAAAATATCGAAAGTCTTGTTCACCACTCCCATAGTAACTGCTTTTCTCGGAGAAAGTCCGGTTTCTACAATCTTCATGGCTGCAAGGAGACCTCGCAGATCCAGAGGTTTGGTGGAAATTTCACTGTTTGTGGCTTTGAGCTGAAGATCAAGGAAAACTCCTATGAACTGTGTTCTGGCGTTTTCTTTTATATTCGGGAACATCCGGTGGAAAATAAATTCCAGGGATTCTTCAGTCTGAGCCGGCATGTCAATGACCAGAAATCTGGATACCAGCGCTTCATTGAGTTCTTTGGTTCCTGCATAACCGTAATTCATAGTTCCGATAAAACGGGCAGCCGGATGAAGATCAATTTTGTCATAGCCCGGGACATCGATGGAACGGCGATAATCCAAAGTTGCATGAAGAACGGAAACTGCATCGTTCTTTGCCATATTGATCTCGTCGAGGATTCCGAAACCACCGTATTCTGCACACTGATAGATAGTTCCTTTGCGGAGCTTAACTTCGTTGTCCACGAAAGTGTCTGTGCCGATCAGATCTCCGCTGTTAGTATTTACATGAAAAGAAACATTGTACGCGGGACGGTTGAAAATATATGCCAGGTTCTCTGCAAGGATATTTTTTCCTGTTGCCTTCGGACCGGTGAGTAATAGATTCTCCCCTTTGAGCAGTCCGGCAATGGCCATTTCCAGAATGTCTTTTCCATAAAATGGAATGGATGGTTTCACAATCCTGCCTGCAGTCTCCGGTGCCACCTCATACCGGCTGCGGAATTCTTCTACTCTCTTTATCAGTTCAGGAGCTACCTGCTGCTCCTCCAGAAATTTCAGTTCTTCCATTTAGTTCTCCTTTATATAACTATTATAGTCCAGTTTGTGTTATAGAAAAAGGCCGCTTATCTTTTTCAGATTCACGACCCTTTTATTATGTTACTGTTCACTCCGTTCACAGTAACGTAGCCAAAATTCATTCCAGATTGCCTGCGGCAATGGAATTTTGGCTTGTATGTCTCGGGATTTTGGCATATTCATGCCAAAACACCTCGCGGGATAGTGGTGCATGAACAGTATCTTTATTATAACATTCTTCATTATACTTCAAATACAAGATCTCCATAAGATGGCATCGGCCACATTTCCTTATCTACGATCATTTCCAGTTCATCCACCGGCTCACGTAAAGCTTCCATTGCAGGAACCACCTTTTCTCTGCAGAATACGGCTCTGTCCCGTCCCTCTGCATATTCCGGGGTCTTCTCAACCAGTTTGCTCAGCTTACTCATGGCACTGTTCGCAGCCTTTAAGAGTTTTGACGCTTTCTTGAGCAGATCAAGCTGTACACTTACATCGATCAGTCCTTCGCCCGCTGTTTTCACTGTATTGATAGATTCGCCAAGAACAGTGGTATATCTGATAACTGCCGGAATGATCTGCTTGGTTGCCATGTCGATCATGGTCTTTGCTTCAATATTGATTGCTTTAGAGTAAATCTCATATTTAATCTCTGCACGTGATTCAAGCTCAGCTCTTGAGAATACATCAAAAGATTCAAAGAGTTTCACTGCCTTCTCTGTAGTAAGTGCAGGGATTGCATCCACCATGCTCGGAAGGATCGGAAGTCCGCGGCGTTTAGCTTCTTTCTCCCATTCCGGCGCATAGCCGTTTCCGTTAAATACGATCTTCTGATGATCTGTGGCATATTCTTTGATCAGGTCATGTACCGCCAGCTCGAAATCAGGAGCTTTTTCCAGGCGGTCACATACTTCCTTAAATACTTCTGCCGTGATCGTATTCAGGACTACGTTACATGCGGAAATAGAATCTCTTGAGCCCACCATACGGAATTCAAATTTATTTCCTGTGAAAGCAAAAGGTGAAGTACGGTTACGATCTGTGGCATCCTTCATGAAATCAGGCAGAGTCTTAACACCTGTTTCCAGCTTACTTCCCTTTTTACTGTGAGTTGCTGTTCCTGTGCTGACCAGCTGTTCCAGAACATCCTCCAGCTGCTCTCCAAGAAATACGGAAATCACTGCCGGCGGTGCCTCATGGCCGCCAAGTCTCTGGTCATTTCCCACATCTGCCGCAGATTCACGCAGAAGATCTGCATGTTCATCTACTGCTTTCAGGATACAGGTGAGGACCAGAAGGAACTGAATATTTTCATGAGGTGTTTTGCCCGGATCCAGAAGATTGATTCCGTCATCTGTGGTAAGAGACCAGTTGTTATGCTTACCGGAACCGTTCACACCTGCAAATGGTTTCTCATGAAGGACACAGCGCATTCCATGGCGGCTGGCAACCTTTTTAAGAATACGCATCATCATCTGGTTCTGGTCTGCTGCGATATTGACCGGTGCATAGATCGGTGCAAGCTCATGCTGTGCAGGAGCAACCTCATTATGCTGTGTCTTTGCAGGAATTCCAAGCTTCCAGCATTCTTCATTTACCTCTTTCATGTATGCGGAAATTCTCTGACGGATACTTCCGAAGTAATGGTCATCCATTTCCTGTCCCTTCGGAGGCATAGCTCCAAAAAGAGTTCTGCCTGTATAGATCAGGTCTTTTCTCTGAAGCCATTTCTCTTTATCGATCAGGAAATATTCCTGCTCTGCTCCTACTGACGGAGTTACTTTCTTAGAAGTTGTATTTCCGAAAAGTCTCAGCAGACGGAGTGCCTGGGTGTTGATTGCTTCCATAGAACGAAGAAGTGGTGTCTTCTGGTCAAGTGCTTCTCCTGTATAGGAACAGAATGCAGTAGGAATACAGAGTGTTCCGCCTGCTGCATCATGACGCACAAAAGCCGGTGATGTACAGTCCCATGCTGTATATCCTCTCGCCTCAAAAGTTGCTCTTAATCCACCGGACGGGAAAGAAGATGCATCCGGTTCACCTTTGATCAGTTCTTTTCCGGAGAAAGACATCAGGACCTTGCCGTTATCCATCGGAGCTGTGATAAAAGCATCGTGTTTCTCTGCTGTCACACCTGTAAGGGGCTGGAACCAGTGGCTGTAATGTGTGGCACCTTTCTCGATGGCCCATTCTTTCATCTCGTGCGCTACTACATCCGCAATCTCCATAGACAGTTCTTTGCCCTCTTCTATGGTTTTTTTCAATTCTTTGTAGATCTTCTTCGGAAGTCGTGCCTGCATGACGGAATCATTAAACACGTCACATCCAAAAGTCTCTACTACATTGATATACTCACCCATTTTATTTCTCCTTTTTATTTATTAACGGGGAAATTCCAATTGATCTGGTTTCCTCATTTTTTGTACTTTTCAGATACAGATTCAGTGCTTCGTGGCAGTTTTCAATCTCTATCTGTGTATGACTGCCGCCGTATTCACCGTCCAGAGTCCATGGTACCGGTTCTTCTGAGGTAATGGTCACCCTGGCTGATTTAAAAGAATGGATCAGATCTGTATTGTCCTCTGCTGTCAGCATTGCAGTCATGATCTCCTGCAATTCCAGCGGATTCTTCGGTCTTGTGATCATGGTGACTTCAAAAAGTCCGTCATTCATATCCACGTTCTTGCCTGTAAGGTTCTTAAACCCTCCCACTGAACGGGAATTGGTGATCATTCCAAAGATGAAGTCATCCTCCACAGTTAATTCTTCGGATTCAATTCTCATATGGTATGATTTGATATCAAAAAGGCGTTTCACTCCCTCAAGAAGATAGGCTACATGGCCAAGGATATTCTTGAGATCCTGATCTGTCTGATAGGCTACATCTGTGAAAAGACCGAAAGCTGCTATATATGTAAAGCTCTGGTTATTGAATCTGCCGATGTCACAGTGATAAAGTTTCTCTTCCATGATCATGGAAGCGGCATCTGTCATGCTTTTCGGCATAAAGAGACTGTTTGCAAAGTCGTTGGTGCTTCCTGCCGGAATGTATCCGATGGGAATGGAACTCTTCTTTTCCATTACTCCGGTAACCACCTCATCAAGAGTCCCGTCTCCGCCGCTGCATACGATAAGGTCCACTTTGGATTCGTATTCTTTGGCTTTCTCGTAGGCATCTTTTGGTTTCTGTGTGGAATAGATAATGACTTCATAACCGCCTTTGTTAAAAATGTCCACGATATCAAGCAGATTTGCTTTGATCTTACCTTTGCCTGCTTTTGGGTTGAAAACAAAGAGCATTTTCTTATCCATTTTTATGCATTTCTCCTTCTTTTTCAGAGTTTGAACGCGTAGGTTTATGGGTACGCGGAATTCTATTTATATAATATAAAAAAAAAGAGGTGAAAAGTCAATGGGGTTCATGGGGCAAAAAAAGTTTGGGGACGACAGGAAATATTTTTGGTTTCAGGTGCGGTTTCGCGGGCTAATAACTCTAGGTGTGTGGAAATCTGCTAAAAACATTCAAAAATTACTCAAACTCGCTTCGCTCAGACAGTGAGCAATTTTTGAATAACGCAGATTCCCACGCACCAAGAGTTACTACGCCCACTGCAAATGCACCTGAAACCAAAAATATTTCCTGCCTGTTGGCTGGCTGCGGGACTGCCGGGCTGTTACTGCTCACTTCGTTCACAGTAATGCGCCTTGCAACGACAGGCTATGCAGATGATATTTTCTCACAGAAAATTTTGCAGGATGGTAACGCATGAACCGGGACTGGTGAATAGTTGCAATTTTTCTAAATTTTTTATGGCAAGTTATATTTTGGCGTGATAAAATGGGGATTGTATTTATTAGGTAATTGTAAAACGAAAAACCAGTATTTTCAATAGGTTCAGAGTTTCGCAAATGCCTATTGTATTTATTATAGAAAGGATTTCTTATTCATATGATTAAATTGATTGCTTCAGATATAGATGGGACTCTGGTAAAGGATGGGACTCTGGCTATTGACAGGGAGTATATGAAGGTTATCGGAAGGCTGATTGATAAGGGGATTGTGTTTGTGGCATGCTCAGGACGGCAGTACAGAAGTGAGAGAAAACTGTTTGCCCCTGTTGCAGACAGACTGCTTTATATCTCTGACGGAGGAACTGTTGTACGGACTCCGAAGGAGATTCTGAAAGTGGATACTCTGCCGGACGAAATCTGGAAAGGAATGTGTTCTATGGTAAGAGAGAATATGCCTTCCTGTGATTATTTTATTTCCACACCTGAACGCTGTTTCGCAGAAGACGGAGGCAGCCAGATGTTTCACTGGCTGAGAGATTCTTACGGATATGATATCCATGAAGTTCCGGAAATGTTAAAACTCGAGGGGCAGCAGGTAAACAAATTTGCTGTCTACCACCCCAACGCCTGTGAGGAAATGTGCGCCCCTTTATTCACTCCCACCTGGAAAGACAAAACAGTTATGGCTGCCGCCGGCAAGGAATGGATGGACTGTACTGCCCCAGGTTCCGGCAAAGGTCCTTCCGTTGCTTTCCTGCAGGAATATCTGGGAATTTCACCTGACGAAACCTGCACTTTCGGAGATAACCTCAACGATATTGAAATGCTTCAGAATGCCGGTCTCAGCTACGCAGTCTCCAACTCCCGCCCCGAAGTCCGGGCTGCCGCCAAAAATACCTGCCCGCCCTACTGGGAAAACGGAGTTCTGCAAATTTTGAGGTCTTTCCTATAAAGATACGAATTACTCCGCAACGCTTCACGCTATGATGGACTGGATTGCTTGCAGTATTTTATGCAATTGCTATAATAACTTCTCCGCAATCTATCAGCAGGATTTTCAGTTCATACCAATACACAGCGCAGAAACATATTTCATTTCGTGTGCATTTGCAGGAGTCTTAGAACTTCTTAGCTGATAAAAATATGCGTTATAAGAAAAATGACCCACTGTCTGAGCCGCAGCATGCGGCGAGTTTGGGTCATTTTCTTATGTTTTTAGCATATTTTTAGCAGCTTAGAAGTTCTTAGGCTCCGAAACCGCACACGAAATGAAATATGTTTCTGCGCGTCCCCTTTTCAATATTTAAGCTTCCATTACCGCATCCTTCATAGCTTTCACATACTCTTTCACATACGGTACACAGTCCGCGCCATGTTCTGCACACAACTTCACAATTGCAGATCCCACAATAGCCCCGTCCGACTGTGCTGCCATCTTCTTCGCCTGTTCCGGCGTAGAAATTCCAAATCCAACTGCACAAGGAATATCTTTCGCCTGTTTTACCAGCTTCACCATTGCCCCGATATCTGTAGTAATATTAGTTCTTGTTCCTGTAACACCAAGAGAAGAAACACAATACACAAACCCTTCCGCATCCTTCGCAATCTGTGCGACCCTCTCATGAGAAGTCGGCGCGATCAGAGAGATCAGATCAATACCGTATTTCTTACATACACTGTCAAACTCTTCTTTTTCCTCAAATGGCACATCCGGCAGAATCAAACCATCCATTCCGATTTCTGCAGCTGTTTTAATAAACCGCTCCGTTCCGTAAGAAAATACCACGTTTGCATAAGTCATAAACACCATAGGAACAGAACTGTTCTTTCTTATCTTTACTACCATATCAAATACCTTATCTGTAGTCACACCACCGGAAAGTGCTCTCACATTTGCTCTCTGGATCACCGGTCCCTCTGCTGTAGGATCAGAAAACGGAATCCCAAGCTCGATCAAGTCTGCACCAACTTCCTCCATTGCATAGACAAGCTGCTCTGTCACTTCCAGAGACGGATCTCCACAGGTAATAAACGGGATAAATGCCTTTCCTTTTTCAAATGCTTCTGTAATTCTCTTATTCATGAAGATCCTCCCCTCTGTAACGCGCGATTGCTGCGCAGTCCTTATCTCCACGTCCGGAAATTGTAATGACCACGATCTGGTCTTTTCTCATCTGCGGAACAATTTTCTTTGCGTAGGCTACTGCATGAGCACTCTCAATAGCAGGAATGATTCCCTCTGTTCTGGAGAGATATTCAAATGCCTCTACTGCTTCTTCGTCTGTGACAGGTACATATTCTGCACGTCCTGTATCATAGAGATGTGCATGTTCCGGTCCGATTCCCGGATAATCCAGACCTGCGGAAATGGAATATACAGGTGCGATTTGACCATATTTATCCTGGCAGAAATAAGATTTCATTCCATGGAAGATTCCCAGTTTGCCGGTTGCAATGGTAGCTGCTGTCTCTGCCGTATTTACGCCACGTCCTGCTGCCTCACATCCGATCAGACGGACATCTTTGTCATTGATAAAATTGTAGAATGTTCCGATTGCATTGGAACCACCGCCCACACATGCCAGCACTGCATCCGGAAGTCTGCCTTCTTTTTCAAGGATCTGCTCTTTGATCTCTTTGGAGATCACTGCCTGAAAATCACGGACAATTGTCGGGAACGGATGAGGTCCCATTACAGAACCAAGTACATAATGTGTATCGGAAATACGGTTTGTCCACTCTCGCATTGTCTCGGAAACAGCGTCCTTCAGTGTAGCTGTACCGGAAGTAACTGCGTTTACTTTTGCTCCGAGAAGACGCATTCTGTACACATTTAATGCCTGACGTTCTGTGTCTTCCTTTCCCATGAAGATTTCGCATTCCATACCCATAAGAGCTGCTGCTGTTGCTGTTGCCACACCGTGCTGGCCTGCACCTGTTTCTGCGATGACACGAGTCTTGCCCATTTTTTTTGCAAGAAGCACCTGGCCAAGTACATTGTTGATCTTGTGAGCACCTGTATGGTTTAAGTCTTCTCTCTTCAAATATACTTTTGCACCGCCCAGATCTTCTGTCATGTGGGATGCAAAGTAGAGACGTGATGGTCTTCCTGCATATTCGTTCAGAAGTTCTGTAAGCTCTGCGTTAAACTCTGGATCATCTTTATAATGGTTGTAGGCTTCCTCCAGTTCGATGACAGCATTCATCAGTGTTTCCGGAATGTACTGTCCTCCATGGATGCCGAATCTTCCTTTTGACATCTGTATATATCCTCCTTATATGTATATAATCCCTGGCCTGTCAGATGGTCGGTCAGAGTATTCTATGTTCTTTCTGAATTAGTCAAGCGGATATTCGCAATCCGCTTCGCTACTTGCTCATAACCGAATAACTGCTCCGCAGTTTATCAGAAGGAGCTTACACTCCTCCTGATACAAGCAAGTCCCCATCCACTGCTTATTGCTTTTCACAATTGAAGCAGGTGACTTACTTGATTCGGTTATCTTATTTCATATGCACCAGTTGAACTGCCTTCAAAATCTTATCTCTGTCTTTCATTCCATCCGTCTCCACACTGCTGCTCAGATCTACTGCATAAGGATGAATAGTCCAGACGGCTGTTTCCAGATTATCTGCACCCAGTCCTCCTGCCAGAAAAAACGGTCTGTCTATCTCCGGGATCAGTGACCAGTCAAAGGTCTGTCCGGTTCCACCGCCACCCTGATCAAGCAGAATATAATCTGCCGGACTTTTCAGGGCTTTTTCAATATCCTGAGCCGTTTTTACGGAAAAGGCCTTTATAACCTGATGACCTGTATTCTTTTGGATTCTCCGTATATATGCCTCATCTTCCTGTCCATGAAGCTGTGCAATATGGATAGTTCCGTCAAGAAGCAGTTTCTCCACACGCTCAGGTGCTGCATTTACAAAAACACCTACAGGGATAATGTCCGGATTAAGTTTTGCAGTAAGTTCTCTCACCAATGCACCTGTAACATTTCTGCTGCTCTTCGGAAATTCTATGATAAATCCACAGTAATCAGGTTTTGCTTCATTTACATAGGTAATGTCTTCCGGGCGTTTCAGACCACAGATTTTGATTTTGGTTCTTTGCTGTTGTTCTCTGGTCATATTCTATCCTCTCAGATAATATTCGATCTTTCAGCGTAACGGGCTGCCATTCAGGCTTTCCAGTGCTGCTTTCTTGTCCGGGCTTCGCATCAGTGTTTCCCCGATCAGTACCGCATCCACTTTATTCTCATAAAGAAGCCGGATATCCTCCGGGGTGCGGATTCCGCTCTCGGAAACAAAAACTACATTGTCCGGTGCCATTTTTCTCAGGCGGATACTGTTGTTCATATCTACCTGAAAGGTTCTCAGATCCCGGTTATTGACTCCCACGATCTCTACCCCAAGATTTAAGGCTCTGTCCACTTCGTACTCATCGTGTGCTTCTACCAGTGCATCCAGTCCCAGCTCTTTTGCAAGCTGTCTGTATGCTCTTAATTCTCCGTCATCCAGGATAGCACAGATAAGTAACACTGCGGAAGCACCAAGGGATTTCACCTGATAGATCATATATTCATCTACTGTAAAATCCTTGCGGAGTACAGGTATCTGTACAGCGGCTGAGATTTCTCTCAGATACTGGTCTGCTCCCTGGAAATAAAAAGGTTCTGTGAGACAGGAGATTGCACTTGCACCTGCCTGTTCATATTCCTTAGCAATTGCCAGATATGGAAAATCCGGTGCGATCAGTCCCTTTGAGGGGGAGGCTTTCTTTACCTCGCAGATATAGGACATACCGTCTTTTTGTAATGCCTGGAGAAGTGTAATTCTCTTCCCTGCATTTTTATTTACTTCCTGAATCCGGTTCTCCAGCTCCGAAACAGAAATACAGGTCTTTTCTTTTGCAATTCTTTCTCTTGTTCTGGCTGCTATTTCTTCTAATATATTCTTCATAATCTCTATGATTTTTCTGTAACTGTTCTGTATATCCACAGTCAGCAGATTACCGGACAGTTACAGATTTCCTTTACACTAGTAATTGGGGATTGCTTTTTATTTATTTGTCTCTTCTACAAATTCTTCCAGTTTTTTCAGTGCTGCACCGCTGTCGATGAGGGATTCTGCCAGCTTCACTCCTTCTTCTATGGAAGCGGCTTTTCCTGCGATATAGAGCGCTGCACCTGCATTTAAGCATACCGCCTGACGCTTCGGACCTTTTTCCTCACCTTTCAGGATTGCTTTTGTGATCTCTGCGTTTTCAGCAGGTGTACCACCTGTCAGGGCACCCTTCTCACATCTCTCATATCCAAACTGTTCCGGTGTGATCTCATAGGAAGTAAATTTGCCATCCCTGATCTCACATACAGAAGTAGGTGCGCACATGGAAATCTCATCCAGACTGTCCTGTCCGTAAACAACCATTCCTCTGTCAACACCCAGATTTGCCATAACCTGAGCCAGTGGCTCCACCAGTAACTGATCGTAAACTCCCATCAGTTCCATGTTTGCCCCTGCCGGATTACTTAACGGTCCAAGAATGTTAAATACAGTACGGATTCCAAGCTCTTTACGGATCGGTGCCACATATTTCATTGCAATGTGATAATTCTGTGCAAACAGGAAGCAGATGTTGATCTTTTTCAGGATCTCTGCACTGCGTTCCGGCGTCAGTGTAATCTTCACTCCCAGTGCTTCCAGAACATCTGCTGCACCGGATTTGGAAGATGCTGCTCTGTTTCCATGTTTTGCAACCGGAACACCGCCTGCTGCGATCACCAGAGAAGAAGTGGTGGAAATATTAAAGGAGTTGGAACCGTCTCCGCCGGTACCCACGATTTCAAGCACATCCAGGTTGTGGAGAAGTTTGATACAGTGAGCTCTCATACCTGCTGCAGAAGCTGTGATCTCATCAATGGTTTCACCTTTTAAAGATAACGCTGTAAGATAAGCCGACATCTGTACAGGTGTTGCCTGACCGCTCATGATCTCGTCCATTACAGTTTCTGCTTCTGCATATGTTAAGTCCTGTTTCTTTGATAATTTAATAATGGCTTCTTTAATCATTTCTTACTACCTCCATAAAATTCTCTATCATCACTCTGCCGTCCGGTGTCATTACAGATTCAGGATGAAACTGTACTCCGAACACAGGATATTTTGTATGTTCCACTGCCATAACCTCTCCCTCCTCTGACTCTGCTGTTACCTTAAGTTCTGCAGGCAGGGTATCTTTTAATGCTGCCAGGGAATGATATCTGGCTGCTGCAAAGGTATCCGGCAGACCTTTAAAAAGTTGGCTTTCTCCTGTTTTATACATCCGCTTTTTCTTTCCATGCATCAGTTCTTTTGCATAGGAAACTGTTCCTCCAAAAGCTTCGCAGATGGACTGATGTCCCAGGCACACACCCAGGATAGGGATTTTTCCTGCAAATTCTTTAATAACCGGGATACAGATGCCTGCATCCTCCGGACGTCCCGGACCAGGAGATAAAATGATGGCTTCCGGCTTCATCTTTGCGATTTCTTCCAGTGTACACTCATCGTTTCTCACTACTTTAACGTCCGGTTCCACTGCACCGATGAGCTGATATAAGTTATAGGAAAAGCTGTCATAATTATCGATCAGTAATATCATTCTAATCCCTCCTGTGCCTGTTCAATTGCCTGTACCACTGCTCTTGCCTTGTTGCAGCATTCCTGGAATTCCTTTTCCGGTACACTGTCTGCCACGATTCCGGCACCTGAGCGGATACAGATTTCTCCGTTCTTCTTGTACACCAGGCGGATGGCAATGCAGGTATCCAGGTTTCCTGCAAAATCCAGATATCCGATGGCTCCTCCGTAAATACCTCTCTTGCTCTGTTCCAGTTCCTCGATGATCTGGCAGGCTCTGAATTTTGGGGCTCCGGAAAGGGTTCCTGCCGGAAGGATTGCGTCTACTGCATCCACAGCGTCTTTATCATCCCGGATGATTCCTGTTACTGTGGAGCCCAGATGCATTACATGGGAAAAACGTTCTACGCAGAGGTACTTTTCTACTTTTACAGTTCCGATCTTGCTGATCTTTCCGATATCGTTTCTTCCCAGATCTACCAGCATGTTATGTTCTGCCAGCTCTTTCTCATCTTTCAGAAGTCCTTCTTCAAGAGCCTTATCCTCTTCTCTTGTCTTCCCTCTTGGTCTGGTTCCTGCCAGAGGGAAAGTACTTAAGGTACCGTTTTCCAACTTCGCAAGTGTTTCCGGGGAAGCACCTGCCAGTTCAATGTCATCACTGGAGAAATAAAACATATAAGGAGAAGGATTAGACGCCCGAAGAACCCGGTAAGTATCAAACAGGCTTCCTGTTGCTTTCGCACGCATGGGATTGGAAAGTACTACCTGGAAAATATCACCTTCTCTGATGTAATGTTTGGCTTTCTCCACCATCTCTGCATATTTTTCTTTCGGAAATTTCGGCTGTATTTCTGACTGAAGTCTCAGCGGTTCAAATTCCATATGCTCCCCGTTTCGGATCAGCTGCGCCATTTCCTTCAATTTCTTTACTGCTTTCTCGTAGGAGGATTCCAGATCATCTGTCATCACACCTGTGATCAGAAGTACTTTCTGTCTGAAATGGTCAAATACGATCACCTGATCAAAAAGCATTAAATCCATGTCCCTGAAATCCTGCTGTTCCCTGTCCTCCAGTTTCAGCTTTGGTTCACTGTATTTGATATAATCGTAGGAGAAATATCCTACCAGACCGCCTGTAAAAGGAGGCATCTTTTCCATTACCGGAGTTTTATATTTCCGGATGATTTCTCTGAGAGTATCACCGGGATGTGTGACCTGCCTTACGGTTTCCTCTGTTTTTCCCTCAGCATCGGTTTTCCGGATCTTCAATGTTCTGTCTGTACAGGTAATCTCCATGGACGGTTCATACCCCAGAAAAGAATACCTGCCCCACACTTCTGTCTGGCTGGCACTTTCCAGCAGGTAACAATGGCGGCTGGCTTTTCGCAAAATGCGCATCACCTCTACCGGTGTATATCTGTCTGCATAAAGTTCTCTGCACAGAGGAATACGACGATATTCTTTTGTCTGTGCAAGCTGCCTGATGGTTTCTAATGTTGGATACATGGGAACACCTCCTGTGATTAATTCAGTTTCTGTCAGGAACATAAAAAAGCCCGTCCTTGACAGAATTATCGTTTCTGTCAAGGACGAGCGTATATACTTCACCCGCGGTGCCACCTTGATTTACGGTTTGAACCGTACTCTTTGCGAAATACCTTCATATTCCCGGCAACTGACGTATGCCTCACGTCACAGGATACTTAGTCTGCTCTGTAATCTTCAACCTTTCACTGTGCCCTCAGCGGCCCATTTGGCAGACTGCATTTCCACCCGGCTCTCACCTTCCCGGATTCTCTGTGCGCGCATGACTGCTTTGACTTCCGCTTCATCGGTTTAATCTGTTAAATTTACACTTAATTTACCACCGGAAGCTATATTTGTCAACCCTGAATTTCATCCAATAACATATTTTTATCATTATCAGTTACTGTTCACACGCCACTATCCCGAGATATACCGTGCGAATTTATGCGAATAGCATAAATTAAGTTTGCAAAGCAAACGATACTCCTTGGGCTTTGCACAAGGAGGTTCATATTTCCTGCATCGCGAAGCGTGTTACTGGGCACGGAGTGAACAGTAACCATTACCAAGAAATTCATTACAGATATCTGCAGTCTGTTTTCACCACATACATCTGCACCAGATAATCATTCACTATAATCTGAATAAAAGCGCAAAACCAGATATTCCCGGTTTCACGCTTTTCATTGTTTTACTTATTCACTTTCAAACACTCCCAGTGTGCCGCTATTTCTTCTGTGTCTCTTTTCTCTTCATGTCAAGAATCTCTTCTGCGATCTCAACTTCAGATTTCTCATCCGGTGGAAGCACAATATTCAGAATGATAGCAAACAGTGCTGCAGGTACAATTCCTGAACCACCGAAGATCAGTGTGATTGCCTGCGGCATATGTGCAAGGACTGCTGAGTTTGCCCCCAGTCCATAGCCAAGACCAAGTGCAACGGAGACAATTGTTACGTTTCTCGGAGTTACCGGCCATTTTGTGATAAGCTGGATACCGCTGACAACAATAGATGAGAACATCATAACTGCCGCACCGCCCAGTACACTCTGAGGCATGATGGAGATCAGTGCTGCAAGCTTCGGAAACAGACCACATGCGATAAGGAAAATACCGCCTGTTGCAATTGAGAAACGGTTTACAACCTTGTTCATTGCAACCAGACCTACGTTCTGGCTGAAAGAAGTATTCGGAAGTACGCCAAATACTGCTGCCAGTGAAGATCCAAGGCCATCACACATAACGCCGCCGGAAAGCTCTTTGTCTGTAGCTTCTCTTCCAAGACCGCCCTCTGTGATACCGGAAATATCACCGACAGTCTCTACAGCTGTTACAATAAACATGATGCAGATCGGAACGATTGCCCTTGCATCAAATACCCATTTGACAGGCATGATCTTCGGCACTGCAAACCAGGATGCGCTTGCCACTTTATCCCAGTTAAGAACCCAGGATTTGGTAGCTTCTACTGTTGCACCTGCATCATCCACATAGGTAAATGTGGTAGGAAGAACTGCTGCCATAATACTTACCAGCACATATCCTACGATAATACCGATCAGAATTGATGCAAAGCTTGTAAATCCTTTTGTTCCATGTTTTAATACGACAATTACAACCAGAACTACAAAGCCTACAAACAGATTCTCCAGAGAACCGTAGTCCTTAGCGGAACTTCCGCCGCCAAAAGAACTGATACCAACAGCAATCAGTGAAAGACCGATTGATAATACAACGGTTCCTGTTACAACTGACGGGAAAAATTTTCTCAGTGGTTTCAGGAAGCTTCCCAGTACAGTTTCAAAAAGACCGCCGATAAAGGATGCCGCCATAATTGCACCATACGCAACCACTCCATTACCCATGACTCCTGCAACACTCTGGCATACGCCAATGAAACCGGAACTGGTTCCCATAACGATGGGGAGTTTACCACCCACAGGTCCTATGGTAAATACCTGAACCAACGTTACAATACCTGCGATCAGCATGGCATTCTGCAGAAGTGCTACCTGCAGTTCTCCGCCGGCTTCAATCCCACAGGCTGCTGTGATGATCAGAAGCGGTGTAAGGTTACCTACGAACATAGCCAGCACATGCTGCAAACCAAGAGGAATCGCCAGCTTCAGTGGCGGCCTTCCATCAAGGTCGTAGGGTGTTACTGTGTTTTTCTCTTGTTTCTCCATTCCTTTCCCTCTCTTTCGTGAATGTTGATGTGATTCGGCAAAAGGTTTTACAATAGCGATTTTTCCTATAATCAAAAATAAGGCAGTTATCCTTTTTTGAATAACCACCCTGTTATCATTTCATACTACTGTCATTACAATGAACTTTTGCTTTCACCTTTTTGCATTATAAAGGATTTTGGGGATTATGGCAATAGTAAAAAGAAATTTTGTATATTTTTGTATGAATATGCCGGCAACATAAAAAAGCCTGTAAACCTTTCACTCGATTTACAGACTCATCTCTCGTGTAGTAGCGAGAGGGGGATTCGAACCCTCGACACCACGGGTATGAACCGTGTGCTCT
>OGIN01000236.1_pt1 | contig 65272 bp, 56 predicted proteins | sample 1571851 | NCBI WGS metagenome assembly OGIN01 (sample SAMEA2582123, study PRJEB24529) | metagenome | biome: Human gut stool | place: China | collected 2011 | reverse complement strand
ATAATTATTGGATAAATGTGGTCCGCTCCTGCGGACAGCAAGTTGTGTTTTCGTTAAACGAAAATCGTACGGTTTAACGGCAACCTGCCGCCAAACCGTCCCTACCCCCTGATGCTCCGGAGTCGTGGGGGATAAGCTACCGGCATGTTCCATGTCCCTTTGGCATGGGATCCTGCGGATGAATCCGGGCACAGAAAGGCGATTTTCGCATAATTTTTCACAAGGTAGTTCCAGAAAAAACTGGTAGCAAGACTTTGCTGGAAGGACTAAACAAGAAGGTGAAAGGAGTGATGTACACCCGCAATGCCCTTGTCCTTTTTCGACTGGGATGCATAAAGGAAGCGAAATATTTTATAAGTGGTTTCTTTCCACCAACCAGAAGGGTTGGTGGAAGCAGATTACCATTCAGTAGATACCAGTTCTGAAAGATGTAAACAACTTGTTTCTTAGATAGCCTTATAAATATGCTACTACTTATTACAGTTCATTTGGAAATGTTATTCTCACTTTTATTCCTCCGCTTTTTCACTTGCTCCACTGCTTCAGATATGATTCCCTTGTTTTCAAAACGCTGCGTGTAATTGGTATAATCCGGATGAATACGTTCGTAAGTTGGGTCAGTGAATAAAGGACTCGTAATAATGTGGTCCGCAGTCGAACGGTTACAGCAGAAAACAATATTTTCAACTCCAGCCAGTCTGGTCAATGCTTTCACATCCGTATCGTGCGGCTGTAGTGTCATCGGATCTGTAAAAAAGAACAGATAGTCTATTTCTCCTTCTACGATCCGCGAACCAATTTGCTGGTCACCTCCTAAAGGACCAGATTTCAGGATTGTGATATCCCATTTGATTTCAGGATGTTTTTCTTCAAGGGCTTTTTTAATTAGTGTACCGGTTGTACCCGTACAATAGAATTTATGTCCTATCAGACGTTCCGAGTTCCAGAGAACCCACTCTATCATGTCTTTTTTCATTGCATCGTGTGCAACAAGCCCAATTCTTCGAACAATTGTTTTCATAAAGCTAAATTATTTTTATATGATAAATTATAATAACAAGAAAAAACTAATTCTATTGAAGGCCGGAGGATGACCGGATAAGTCTGAGCAATTCTTTGTTTGCCCGGCTATCCATGATGGTTTCCCGTTTTTCTTCAAAAAGATTGAGTGTTGTGGAGCATTCCCCACAGATGTCAATGCCCACTACCTGTTCTTTCTGAAGAATAACAGCCAGCAGTTTCTCCAATTCCCATAAGCTGAGAGAACCTTGATCCCAGTTTGTTGCTGCCGAAGCCGGATTCAAGACATCCTTGTCTATGGAAATGTAAACCGGCCCGTTGATATGTCCGGAAGAAAAGTCCTGCCAACCCTCTTCGTGCATGAGCGTAGTTTCACTGTAAAACCGGACTTGTCTTTCATATCCTTTCGGCACAGCCTGTATCAGTTTGTCTGAAGCACCTACGATAATTACTTTCTTGCAGTTGTTGTTATGGTCCAATATATCCTTTACCCAACTTCCGCAAGAAAGTATGTTGTCAAACAACGGTGGCTGCATATCGGGATGGTGGTCGAACACAATCAGCGAAAACGGAGTTTCGAGTTTGTCTGTCCAGAATTTAGTCAAATAATGATAATTGCCTGAATCGATGAAATGGACTCCCTCCGCCGGATAATCAGCAATCATCCGCTTCAAAGCCAAAGTACCATCCCTGTCACAGTAGCCCTCTGTACCATAAAGATGACGACAGTCCAGCCATATAAACTTATTGTTCCGGGCAAACGCCTCGTAGTCATACACTCCCGTGAAGTTCATGATGATGATCGGCCATGCTATCCGTTTATCTGTTTTTTGATTTTGCCCGCTCATACGTTGTTTTTGCATATCCTTTTACTGTTCATTAAAACCATCGTACATAACAGAAATCTTGCCGGTGAGGTAACAAAGCATTCTTGGGATACATACGGAAGGCCTGCTTGAAGCTTCCGGCGTTGAAAATGCCGGATGTCGCCTTAAAGGTATATAAATTCCCATTCTTGGAAACTGACGAAAGGGGAATTACCTCATATATGTGATCCTGACCGCCTTCATGCCTGATAATGACCGATTCTATTCCGATTGCGTCATCCAGGCCTTTCTCATCAACGACAACCGTCACCTCATATTCCTTTCCGGCTTCAACCGTGGCATTCAGCCCATTCCCAGCCTCTATGGATTTGATTTCTATGGCATCCCATCTGCTCCGGACGTTTGCTTTCCAGTCAGCCATCATTTTCGCCTTCGCAAAGTTGTCGGCTGCCAGAATATGGAAATGCTCTGACAGCTTGTTATAGAACCTGTCATAGTAGTCGTCCAACTGTCTTTTCATGGTAAAATGGGGAGCGATTTGTGCGATTGAGTTCTTGATATACTTGACCCAGTTTTCCGAATAGTTCTTCCCCCCATGCTCGTAATATAGTGGCAGGATGTCATGCTCCAACAAATAATAGATGGCTTCGGCATCCAGCTGGTTTTGGTACTGTTCATTCTGATAAGTACTTTTATCGGTCAGTGCCCATCCGGCATCCTTGCGGTATCCTTCATACCACCAACCGTCCAGCACGGAGAAATTAAGCACACCGTTCATCAATGCCTTCTCGCCCGACGTACCCGAAGCTTCTGCCAACCGCGTAGGGGTATTCATCCAGATATCCACACCCGAGATAAGATGGCGCGCCAGGTCCATGTCGTAATTCTCCAAGAATATGATTTTACCTAAAAATTCCGGGCGCCGGGATATTTCCACGATTTGCTTGATCAGTCCCTGCCCGGCACCGTCATTGGGATGGGCTTTGCCTGCAAAGATGAACTGTACCGGATATTTCGGATTATTCACGATCCTAGCAAGTCGGTCTATATCCGTGAACAGAAGATGAGCCCTCTTATATGTAGCAAAACGGCGTCCGAAACCTATTAGAAGGGCATCGGGATTGAATCTCTCAAAAATGGAAACGCTCAATGCCGGATCAACCTGACTCCTGAGCCAGTCCTTGCTGCATTTGCTTTTGATATAGTCCAGCAATTTTGCTTTCTGTTTTAACCGGGTATTCCATATCTCTTCATCTGGGATGCCATAGACAGCCTCCCAGATTTTCTGATTGGACTGGTCACAGAAAAAGTTCTCATCAAAATTGTCCTTGAAAAGCTTTTTCCATTCTGCCGCACACCAGGTAGGCAGATGTACCCCGTTGGTTACATAACCCACATGGTTCTCTTCCGGGAAGTATCCCTTCCAGATCGGCGCAAACATTTGCTGGGATACCGATTTATGTAACTTGCTGACGCCGTTTACCTCCTGGCAGGTCTTGCAGGCGAAGACAGACATGCAGAAACGTTCCTCCTTGTCTCCCGGATTGTGACGCCCGAGATCCATCAGGTTATCCCAGGTTATACCCAACTTGCCAGGATATCCCTTCATATATTTATTGAAAAGCCCTTCGTCAAAATAATCATGACCAGCGGGTACGGGAGTATGTACGGTATAAAGTGAGGAAGCACGTACCAGCTCCATGGCCTGCCCAAAATTCAAGCCGCCATTTATGTAATCACAAAGCCGCTGGATATTGATCAATGCGGCATGCCCCTCATTACAGTGATATACATCCTTCGTTATACCCAAAGCTTTCAGCGTCATCATCCCGCCTATGCCAAGCAGAATTTCCTGTTTTAGCCGATTCTCCCAGTCACCTCCATACAGATGGTGAGTGATAGGGCGGTCAAACTCGCTGTTGAGTTCATTGTCCGTATCCAGCAGATAAAGGGGGATACGCCCCACACTGGCTTTCCAAACATTGGCATGTACCACAAAACTGTCGGCATAGGGGACGTGGATTACCAGTTGTTTCCCATCCGGTTGCATTACCTTTTCAATCGGGAGCTGCCCGAAATTCTGCGCTTTATAATTGACTGTCTGCTGGCCGTCCATGGAAAGCGACTGGTCAAAATAACCGTAACGGTACAAAAGTCCTATGGCACAAAGGTCCACATTGCTGTCCGACGCCTCTTTCAGGTAATCCCCCGCCAACATTCCCAAACCACCGGAATATATCTTAAGAACTTCATCCAAGCCGTATTCCATGCTGAAATAAGCTATTGACGGGCGCTGGTGGTCCGGTTCCACATCGATGTATTTTTTGAAGGCGGAATAGACGGCATCCATTTTATAGACAAAGTTCTCATCATGTGCCAGCGCTACCAGCTTTTCATAATTTATCCGCTCCAGAAACAATACCGGATTCTGTTCCACCTCTTTCCAAAGTCCCGGGTCCAAATCACAATACAGTTTCTTTACGTCATCATTCCATGTCCACCAGAGATTATGTGCGATTTCTGCAAGCTTCCGCAGTTCTGCAGGAAGATGTGAACCTACTGTAATCTCCCTCCATTGAGGGGTATTTACATTATAACTTGAATATTCCATGACATTTTATATTAAATTAAATAAGTTCTAATCTTTATTCAATCCTTTTATTATTTTTCGTTTACCGACAATCCATACCGTATCATTCTCCTTGAAAATTGTATCAGGGTCTGGATTCATAATATTCACGGTACTTCTCTCTATTCCGATAATGATGCTATCCGATATGTCTGCCTCCCGGATCGTCTTTCCGATCAATGGTGAACCTCCTTCGACAGGAAATTGCCCTATTTCCATCTCATCCTGCGAGGATGTTCCGTTCCCGTTCCTTTCTACCTTCTTTTGCTCCATGGATGTCCGGAAGCTTTCCAACTGCCGGTCCGTACCTACGACCGTAACCTTGTCATATGGATAGAGATGCTCTTCCCCTTGTGGTATATCCAGGCGTTTTTCTCCACGGGTGATTGAAATCACATTTATCTGAAACAAGGTGCGCAGGCTGCTTTCTTTTAATGTTCTGCCCACATATATGGAATCAGGGGATACTGTGAAATCCGCCAAATGTAATTCCTTGAACGGGATATTGCTGCCAAGGGTGGAGCCTGTATCACTTTCTGTAGAAAGTCCATTCCCATCCGTCCCTTGAAAGTTTGCCATAAATTGTCTCTCTATAGTCAGCGACCGTTTCTTGATCCGCTTGGAGAAATAAATGACGGCAATGATAAGGGAAGAAACTACCAGCCCGGCTCCCAAGGCAACATTGAAAAGATGGGTAATGATACTCATCATGATAATCGTGCAAATCAGTATTTTGACAAGTACGATTGATACCAAAGGCCCTCTGTTGAACTTGTTGTCCGTCCAGAGTTTACGGAACTCGGCTGAATTGTTCTTTTTCATGATGATGGCCCATAGAAACGGAGATATGACAAGAAAGATGATGATGAAGCCCAACAAGTTCCCTTCCATTCCCGGCAGACTTTTCCTAATCAAAGGATGCACATAGGAAAAATATAAAGTGATGAAAAAAACGCATACGACCAGATAGAGTGTGACAGACACCAGCATAGACCGGATCAGTTTATGCCAAGTGCCCTGGTGTTTTACAGTCATTGCCCCGGACGTATAGTGTACGAGATAATCTTTCAGGAATCCAGGCATGTGGATGTCTATAAACCGGTATGCCGGTTCCGAAAGCCGTATCATATAGGGGGTAAGAAAAGTCGTTATGACAGATACGGCCACTATGACCGGATAGAGATACTTGTCCGTGACATTCAGACTGACGCCTAAAGATGCGATGATGAATGCGAACTCACCGACCTGTGTCAGTGAAAAGCCGGACTGTATGGCAATTTTCAACGGCTGGCCGGAAAGCAGGACACCAAAGCTCCCGAACAGGACCTGACCGGACAGTACCAGCAATGTCAGGATAAGAATAGGGACGGCATATTCCCACATCATGGCAGGATCGATCATCATTCCCACCGACACGAAAAATATGGAAGCGAACAGGTCTTTTACCGGCTGTACGATATGTGCGATTTTTTCCGCTTCAACGGTCTCTGCCAGCAGGGACCCCATGACAAAGGCTCCCAATGCGGCAGAAAATCCCGCTTTTGTCGCAATCATCACCATTCCCAGGCAAAGTCCCAGAGAGGTTATCAATAAAATCTCGTTGCTGGTGAAACGGCGTATCTTCTTCAGCAGGGTAGGTATCAGATAGATACCCAATGCCGACCAGAAAATCAGGAAAGCGGCCAGCTTCAATATACTTTCCAGCATCTCCTTCCCTTCAAAATGTTTGCCTACCGCCAACGTGGAAAGAATAACCATCATCACTACCGCCACCAGATCTTCGATGACAAGAATCCCCAAGACAATGCCGGTGAATTTCTGTTGGAGAAGTCCCATGTCATTGAAGGCCTTGAATACGATGGCCGTGGACGACATGGACAACATTCCACCCAGAAAAATACTGCTCATGTGGGAGAACCCCATTGCATTCCCCGCTGTATAGCCTATGAACATCATGCCACATACAATAGTGACAGTGGCAACGATAGCCGTAATGCCCACATTTATCAATTTCTTGAACGAAAAGTCCAGTCCCATCGCGAACAGCAGAAAAATGACACCGATGTCCGCCCATATTTTGATATTGGCAGGATCGGAAACAGTCGGGACCAGGGAAACGGAAGGACCCGCCATAATACCGGCTACAATGTAGCCCAATATGACCGGTTGCTTCAGCCACTTGAAAATGACGGTTACAATACCGGCAATAATCAGAATTATGGCAAGATCCGATATTAAAGGAGCAACTTCTGACATATTAACGGTTATTTTAGATCGATAATTCGTTAAGGACCCGGATCAGGCTTTTGTCAATAGGCTTGTCCTTTTTGATTGCCTGGACAAAAGGAACATAAACAATCTCGTTGTTCCGTATGCCTATCATAACATTTCGCTGGCCTTCCATCAAGGCCTGGATTGCGGCTTCACCCAGCCGGCTTGCCAGTATGCGGTCATTGGCACTCGGAGCGCCACCCCGTTGCAGATGGCCCAGGATAGAAACCCTGACATCATATCCGGGATATTCCTTCTTTACCCGGTCGGCGTAATACATGGCACCTCCATTCTTGTTTTCAGGACTTTCGGTCACAATTACGATGCTGCTGTTTTTCGTCTTTCTGAATCCACGTCCGATGAATGTTTCCAACTGGTCCACGTCCGTCCGGTCTTCCGGAATGATGGCCGCTTCAGCACCGGAAGCTATTGCGCTGTTTTGTGCCAGGAAGCCCGCATCACGCCCCATCACCTCGACAAAGAAAATGCGGTCGTGCGAGGTGGCCGTATCCCGGATTTTGTCCACACACTCCACGATGGTGTTCAGGGCCGTATCATATCCTATGGTAAAATCGGTGCCGTACAGATCATTGTCAATGGTGCCGGGCAATCCTATGCACGTCACATCATACTCCTCCGCAAAGATCCGGGCTCCCGTCAGGGAACCGTCTCCACCGATAATTATCAATGCATTGATGTTCTCTTTCTGTATGATCTCATAAGCTTTCTTGCGTCCTTCGGGAGTGATGAAAGTCTCGGAGCGGGCTGTTTTCAGTATGGTACCTCCCCTCTGGATAATGCTGCTTACGTCTTCCGTAGTGAGTTCTTTCACTTCACCGGCAATCAGCCCCTCGTAACCTCTATAAATTCCTTTCACTTTAAATCCGTTAAAAATAGCGGCGCGGGTCACGGCACGGATAGCCGCATTCATTCCGGAAGCGTCCCCTCCGGAAGTCAGAATTCCTATATATTCATCTTTTTTCATCTATCTCAGTTCTTGTTTTGTTTCATTCTGCCAATATAGCTTTCAGTTTTTTCCGGCAGTGAAAAATACGGCTCTTTATAGTTCCCAAACTCACGCCGGTTCTTTCCGCTATCTCACGGTATTTGAATCCTGACAGGTACATCTCAAAAGGTATGAAATGTGACTCCGGTACACTTTTGATGGCATTACGTATCTTTTCCAGGTCATAGTTCTTGTCCACCTCCTCTCTACAGGACTCGTCCATGATCCGCGAATAATATGCAGGATCGGAGGATATGTACAGGCGGGTATGACCGACCTCCGCCCGGTAACCGTTGATAAACGTGTTGCGCATGATGATAAACAGCCACCCTTTGAAATTCGTGTTCTTGTTGTAACTTTCTTTGTGAAGCATTGCCTTGAGCAGGGTATCCTGCAACAGGTCTTCCGCCTTCTCCCTGTTAGCTGTCAGTTTGTACGCAAAACGGAACAGTTCGTCCTGTACGCCAAGTAGTTCTTTTTCAAAATTGAATTCCTTCATCGGTTGTGCCGGTTCCCTGTTCCGGAAGTGTCTGTTAAAGGTCGGACGGCTTTTCCGAACAAGAAAAGCCTGTCCGACCTTACGACATTCCAGATCTGGAATTATTTAACCTCGATAGCCTTGAAAGTTTTTTGTTTTTCTTCCTCCTTCATTTTCGGGATTTCAATGGACAGAATCCCGTGTTCGACTTTTGCGGAGATCTTATCCTTCTCCACATTTTCAGGCAGCAGGATGGTCTGCTGGAACTTGGAATATGAGAATTCGCGGCGGAGATACTTCTTGTCTTTCTTCTCCTCCTTCTTCTCTTCTTTCTTTTCCATGCAGATTGTCAGGTTGTTGTTCTCGTCAACATTCACCTTGAAATCATCCTTTGTCATTCCGGGAGCCGCCATTTCAACCTTGTAGTCCTTGTCATTCTCAATGACATTGATGGCAGGAGCCGTAACTCCCGTTTTTGCCAGCCACTCATTCTCGAAGAAATCGTTAAAAATACTCGGCAACCAGTTTGAGTTTGTTTTTACAGGTACCATTTTTACCTCCTTTTTTAATTGTTAATAAATAAAATATTCAAAAAGACAATACAATCCAGTCTGATTGACTGACTTTTATCGTCTGATCATACCTTGTTCAGCTACAGCCTTTGTCCGTTTCCGTATCTCTTCCGGGTTTCCAAGGTAGTAGTCCTTGACAAGAACCAGTCTGTCGTCAAATTCAAAGACATAAGGAACCGCCGTAGGCAGGTTCAGGTTGGAAATATCCGTATCGGAAATCCCTTTGAGATGCTTGATGATTCCGCGCAGGCTGTTGCCATGGGCGACTACCAGCAGGCTGTCCTTATACATCAATGCGGGAAAGATGATGCATTCCCAGTAAGGCATGACACGCCCAATAGCATCTTTCAGGGATTCCGTACGGGGAAGTTCCCTATCTGGCACACCGGCATAGCGGATATCCATGCCCGGATTACGGGGATCATCTTTGCCTACCGGAGCGGGAGCCACGTCATAGCTTCTTCGCCAGATGTGTACTTGTTCTTCACCATATTGGACCGTCGTCTCACTCTTATTCAGTCCTTGAAGCATGCCGTAATGCTTCTCGTTCAGCCGCCAGGTCTTTTCAACCGGAATCCAGTCTTCATCCAGCCGGTCCAGGACACAGTTCAACGTTTTTACGGCACGTTTCAAGTAAGAAGTGTAAGCTGCCTCAAAAGAAAATCCGGCCTCCCGTAATGCATCGCCTGCCTTGCAGGCTTCTTCGACTCCTTTCTCGCTTAAATCCACGTCCGTCCATCCGGTAAAACGGTTTTCTTTGTTCCATAGGCTTTCGCCATGACGTAATAACACTATTCTTTTCATGGATACTTCTCCTTTATGCAATGGTTATTGAAGAATCCAGATATACGTCCTGAATGGTGTTCAGAAGTTGAACTCCGTCTTTCATCGGTTTCTGGAAAGCCTTACGACCGCTGATCAGCCCCATACCACCTGCACGCTTGTTTACTACTGCCGTTACGACGGCATCATGCAGGTCGGATTCCCCATGGGATTCCCCGCCCGAGTTGATCAATCCGACACGTCCCATATAGCCATTCGCCACCTGATAACGACAAAGGTCTATCGGATGGTCAGTGGTCAGTTCCGAATACATACGCTCGTTTGTCTTTCCGAATCCGATAGCCTTGAAACCGCCGTTATTGGATGGGAGCTTCTGCTTCACGATATCGGCTTTGATGGTAACCCCGATATGGTTGGCTTGTCCTGTTAAATCGGCAGCGGCATGATAGTCGGTTTCATCCTTTTTGAAGCTGCTGTTTCTCAAATAGCACCATAAAATAGTAGCCATTCCCAGTTCGTGGGCATATTCAAAAGCCTGTGACACTTCTACTATCTGGCGGCGGCTTTGTTCCGAACCGAAATAAATGGTAGCGCCGACAGCTACAGCACCCATGTTCCATGCCTCTTTTACCGTACCGAACATTACCTGGTCGTAGCTGTTCGGATAAGTCAACAGCTCGTTATGGTTCAACTTCACGATGAAAGGAATCTTATGGGCGTACTTACGTGCCACAGCTCCCAGAACTCCGAATGTGGATGCCACGGCGTTGCATCCTCCTTCAATGGCCAGCTTTATGATGTTTTCGGGATCGAAATAAAGCGGATTGGGGGCGAAAGACGCTCCTGCAGAATGTTCTATCCCCTGATCCACCGGCAGGATGGAGACATACCCGGTATTGGCCAAACGCCCGTGCCCGTACAGGGCTTGTAGGCTCTCCAAGGTGCGTATATTCCTGTCGGAATTCATCCATACCTTATCTATCATATCCGGTCCCGGAATATGGATAAGTTGTTTGTCTATCGTCTTACATGTATGGTTCAGGTAGTACTCAGCCTGTCCTCCCAATAAATCTACTATTTTCATCTTATTTATTTTTATTGATTATTCTGGTTTATGACTCCCGTTCACCCAGTTTTGCATCCATAAAAAGGATAGCACTGTCTCCGGCTTTCCTTAGCCGACTAACAATATTGAGTACATTCGCTTCTTCTTCTACCTGCTCACGAACAAATTGCCACAAGAAGTTCTGAGTGGCATTGTCTTTCTCTTCGGATGCTACCTGTACCAATTCATCAATCAGTTTGGAAACATGTTTTTCATGCTCCAAAGCATGTTCGAATACTTCAACAGGGTTACCCCAACCTTGTGGAACCACATCGACCTTGTCCACTTTCGGGGTTGCCTCACGCTTAATCATGTACTCAGCAATGGCATATGCATGCCCGATCTCTTCTGCAGATTGTTTCTGCATCCAGCGAGCCATTCCGGAAAAGCCCTCTCTTTCCAGATAAAAAGACATCGATAAATACAGGTTGGCAGACCATAATTCTGCTGTGATTTGCTCATTCAGGGCATTTTGCAATTTTTCAGTCATGACGAATCAAACTTTTAATGTTAATAATAAATCCAAATTATCTCTCTTCTTTAAGAACAAGCATGGGCTTGTTTCAAAATTTCAATTAATACCGGACGTATCCCGCTGATAAAACATTCCACGGCGATCACCATCAGAATAAGTCCCATCAGTCTCATCATTACATTGTTTCCCGTCTCTCCCAAGATTTTTAAAAGCTGGGTGGACGCGCACAGAATAAAGAATGAAAGAATGCAGACCAAAGCGATTACGCCAAGCAATACTATTTTGAAAGTATATTCCGAAGCATCTTCCATCAATGTTATTCCACTGGAAATCGCTCCCGGACCGCATAACATCGGAATGGCAAGAGGTGTGATGGTTATATCTTTGGAATATTCTTTTCGTTCAGTTTCATTCAGTTTCACATGGGTGAAATGTGCCTGCAACATATCATATCCGATTTTAAAGATGATGATACCTCCCACAATCCGGAATCCGTCTGTTGAGATGCCGAAAAAATGAAACAGGAACCTGCCCGATAATGTAAAAAGGACTAATATGATAAATGCAATGGTACATGCTTTCAAGGCGATACATCTGCGTTCTTTCGTATCCATTCCATCAGTCATTTGCAGGAATACCGGCATCACTCCAAGCGGGTCCATCAAGGTGAATAGCGAAGTGAAACACAATGTTATATATACAAATATATCCATGATGACATATATTTTATTGTCGATTATTATATCGCAAAAAACATACCAGATAGCATTCTGCAATATTAAATTTTGCAGAATATCAATCTTAAATCCATACCGTCAAAAATAAGGTAGTCTCCGTTCGTTTTCCTTGGCGAGGATACGTAATAATTCCATAAATACCGTACTTACATATATACGGTCTGCATACAGCCCGCTGATGAAAGAATGGAAGGACATGTTCACATTCCGGCATAATATGAGAAATGTGTTTACCTGACATGATATGTACTGCTCGTGTTCAAGCAATTCATTCAGGGCATTCAATGGCGTTGTCCATTCATGTGTATCCCGTTTCATTTCATTGATTGCAACACATCCTCCATCATGGCATATCCGATTCATCATCTGATAAACCTTGTTCATATTGTCCTGTGCTTGGGAGTTTAGCCAGGAGCTAAGTATTGGAAGCCGTTCATCTTCAAAATAGACCTGCAATGACAGGTATAAACCGGTTGACCATATTTCTGTATTGATCAACTCATTCATGGCGTTTTCTATTCATTTATCCATTATCACTCTGAATATTGAAAATCCATTACTAATATTATGTGTTATTCCCTGTATATAAAAATTCCATTCGATTGTGGGTAACCCATAAAACGGAATTCTTAAACGAGGCTTAAATAATAGGACACTTATCCGCATAGACAAATTGTCACAAAAAATAGTGCTATGGTGTCTTTTTGTCTTGTCTTCCTTGCAGAATATCCAATAAGATATCCAGTTCTCTTTCTATTCCTTCAATCTTATCGGAAATACAGTCCAAAGTATTATGGTGCAGACTAGCTTTACAGTCCTGCAACTCTCTTGATAGAGAAAGTACCTGCAACCAAAGTTCTTCCTCTGTGTGACAGGGGGAGTTACTATTATCTAGTACCATAGAAGGAGAAGGCAGAAAAGTGTCTTGGCATGTAATTTGTATGATAATGAACGGTATGTCCCGAAAGAGACAGGATGGAAATGAAAGGATAGAATATTCCACAAAAGACAGTAACAAACGAAGGGGGGGAAGTCGTTGGAGACAGTTGTCTCGCTTTTAAAACAAGTTGCTTTCATAATGTTTATAATAAGCCAACCCTGTTCCCTGGAGTTGTGTTTATATAAAGTTAAGCGTGGGAACTTTGGTATTACCGTTCAGAAGTATCCCCATACTCAACAACATATAATACACAAAGCCCCACGCCTATATATAACAAAAATCTATATAAATAGTACGTGGAGCGTCCAATGTATTATCCAATTGTTGTTTCGAAATTGGGGATTTCCTGAACTTGGATAATGCCTTAACGCTTTACTATAAATCTTCTATTTTTAAAAGACTAATACAAATGTAATAAAAGAAATGAATTCTTTCAAAGGAAATATCTCCTTTTTTAAGGGGTGGCTTAATTTTTCTTCATTAAAAGTCTTAGAATTACTGCCTGCCAAAGCCCGTCACAATTTTTTTGAAATCCTCAAGCTGTACATTAAGCTCTATATAGTACAAGCAGAAAAACAGACCATGATGCCGCAGGCAGTATAGGCCATAACCCACTCTTCCGTGAGTATCTTATCTATTTGACAATAATAAAAATGTAAAGGAGGATAATGGCATGGACAATATTCGTATCCCAATACATATAGGTTAACATATAAGGGAAAATGGTCACGGAGTCCACAAACCGTAGAATGAAAAAATATATTTCCATCGTGCACGGTTTATGCCTCTATCCGGATATTTGGCCGGTGCCGCAAAATGCACAATGCATACTCCATAAAAAACACCAGGGAGGAAAAATAAGTCATACTGAACAACGCCTGTCTGTAATGGGTCATGGATACAAATGGACTACAGATAATGGCTGCAATGGATATAACGATACAATCAAGCACAAAATAATGTACGAACGTGCCTATCAGTTGCATTTGGATGAAGCAGTACCACTTCATGCGATGTTTGGTTAGATTGAGTATGGATATAGGGGCTTAAAAATTAGACAGATACAAATTTACTAAAAAAGGAGAGGCTGTCTCAAAAGAGGTGTTTACAAACTTACTTTTGAAGATTTCATCCTTTCAAACTGCTTTTTCGTTGCCATAAGCCTCCTAAGAGGCTACTTTTGCAAGATTATATGCTATGGCTAGCAGGGCGAACTCAATTTCAACCTTCTTAAATCCACGAAGATGGAACCTCTTGAAGTGCTTGTTGTTCTTGAGGTTTCCAAATACGGCTTCCACATCCTGTGGTCGCTGACTGCGATATTTCAGACCTTCATCAGAGAGTAGCTTTTCACGTTCTCTTTCCTTGATTTTCCTCAGACGGTGATTTACCTGTACAATCCTTTCCGAGCGGCTTCTGTAGCACCGGCATCTTAACGGGCAGCCCTTATAGTTACGTGCCTTGTATCTTGATATGGTCTGCACAAAACCGTTGTTTGTTACCCGCCTTGCATCGGAGAGTCTTTCCATTCTCTGTCCCGTAGGACAATACATGCCGTCGGTTTCTTCGTTATGAAAATAATTGTACTTTATAAAGGTTTCAATGCCATGTCTGAAAGCATACAGATAGTTCTCTTCACTTCCGTATCCGGCATCACAGACAGACACGTCAGGGTATCTGCCGTAGAGGGAATGGAAATCATCCATATGCAGAGGATAGGTGGAGGTATCGCCCAACACTGATGGATGGTATAGTTCAGAATGAACTGTTTATTGGTACTGAACTGGGGATTGTATCCGGGTTTGAGTTGTCTGTTCTTCATATGGTCATCTTTCATGCGCATGAAAGTAGCATCATTGTCTGTCTTTGAGTAGCTGTTACGTCCGTCAAGTATCTTTCCCTGCGATTCATATTTCTTGAGCTGTTCAGGCCATGACTTCCTTACACGTCTTACCTTCGCTTTCATCTTCTTGTCAGCATCCACTCCATTCAGGGCATCATCTATCTGCCCGAGTGCCTTTTCCACTTTCTCCGGGGTGATATCCTGATAGGCAACCGGAGCGGAATCACGCAGTTCCTGCTTGGTGAGGGACTCGGCGTATTGCCATATCTCCTCAAGCTGTTCCGCGATTCTGGATATGCGGGTATGTATAGATTTGCCCCCCAGACGAACGTATAACGGTTGGCGTTCACCTCCATCTTCGTCCCGTCAGTACAGGCCACATCCAGACTTACAAAACCTTCCGCCACGAGAAACTTTACAATGGTTGCAAATATCGTCTTCAGCACATCCTTTAGCCGGCTGCTGCGGAAACGGTTGATGGTATTATGGTCAGGAGTTACATTGCCGGTAAGCCACATGAAGCGTATGTCATTACGACAGAACTCTTCTATGCGACGGCTGGAATAGATATTACGCAAATGCATAGACAAGAATCTGAAGCATCATGCGTGGGTGGTACGCAGAACAGCCTTTAGGGGAATACTTACGGTAAAGTGCTTCAAGGTTTATCTGTTCAATGATGCGGTGAACAACCCGGACCGGATCGTTCCGGGGAATAAAATCGCCTAAACATGGAGGTAAAAGCAGATTATCGTTGGATGTGTAACTTTTAAACATTATCTTTGGGATATCTTACTTGATGCCCTAAGATACAAAAAATTAGGGAGATGGGCAAGTTCTGGCTGAGCGAAGTTAGGGCTTACCCGATTTTTTGCAGACACAAAAAAGGCCATCCCAAAGTTTATTTGAGACAGCCTTGTTTATTTTATGTGCAAATGTAACTGTTATCCTAAATAACCATTCAGAATTATTTCAGCATTTCACCTTTTTCGTTGAAAAACACAACGCTTTCGGTTCCGACGGCATCAACCAAAGTTACTTTATAAGTCTTTACGCCATCTTCTGCCACTTCTACGGCTGCTTCCTTAATGGTGGATTCAGCATAGTCTTTCTTGATGGCGTCCTGAACTGCCTGCGGGAGTTCCTTTATATCAATCGGTTTAAACTCGTTCACCATTGCAACGATTTCAACATCTGATGCCATGTTGTTAGCGAATGCTACTGAACTACCTAATCCCATTACCAGTGCTACTGCAAACAATACCTTTTTCATAATGCTAATTATTAAATTGTTAAACATCTTATCGTCTTACGCTAAAGAATAGACAATCACCGTGCCAAATAAATGGATATTTATCATATTGCTGTAAAACAGACCCTTATGAATTATTCATATTGCATAATGCAAATGTCTGATGGGCATTTTTTCTACAATGATGTGGAATGCGATACACATGGCTACACATGGTCTAACGACTGTGAATAAGAGAGTTGAGACGTTAAAATCATGCAGACGGCATGCGAAAGGAGTCGTAACGAAAGTAATCTCTCCATTACGGCTCCTGGTTATTATCCTTCTACTGTTAAAAAGTAATATCCAATTTCACCATGAATGTTATCGAACGATAGCCGCACTCCTTGCTCAACAGGTTGTTCACCATAAACTGGAAAGCGACTCCCTTTGTCACTTTCACGCCGAAGTAATTGCGTATATGTTCGTAAAGGAGATGGCCCATTCGCTGGGATTTGAAAATACGGCGTTCTTCACCCAATTCTTTAAACGGTTCACCGGCTCTACTCCGCAGGAATATAGAAAACATTAATCTGCCAGATACCTTTTCATTCGCGGCGAGTACTCTGTCCGGTAGTTTCCGCAACTGTCCGTATAGATAATGAAATTGTCAATTTCCGGATGCTCTTTCTACAACTGACGGGCTTTGCGGCTCCCCAACGTCATAAAGGCCGTTGCATAGGCATCAGCAAGCATGCACTGATGGGCAATAATTGTAGCACTCAATATATCCTTTTGAACCGGATATCCTGTTATCGGATTGATGGCATGAGCGTATTTCCTTCCATCTTTCAGATAGAAATTACGGTAGTTGCCGGAAGTTGCGAGTCCCAGCCGTTCCGACAGTTGCACAATTTGTTCAAGCTCGGAGTTTGTTCCGGTACTGTCATCCTTCGGTCTGACAATGCCAATGCACCAATTCCACCCTTGCGGGTTCTTTCCTTTCGCTATCATTTCGCCGCCGATGTCTATCATATAGTTCGATATGCCTTTGCGGTCGAACAAACACGCGATTATGTTACAGATAGTACCGCCGCCGAGCACCGAGAAATTGAGCAGGATGCGGGGATCGTCTTTCATCACACGGTTGCCCTGTAAATGCACTTTTCGGAAGCCTACAAAGTGGCGGATACTGTCTACGAGTTGCGGAGTGATGCTGTCAAACTTTGTAAAGCCAAATCCCCACAGGTTGATAAGCGGTGCACAAGTTACGTCAAATATCCCGCCTGTTTGTTCCGACGCTTGCATGGCTGTGCGGAAAGGATTGCATCAAGTTATATATCTTACGATGTTTTTTGTGCCAAGTGTATCTCTATGTAGAATACATTTCTAATTAGCTAAGCGATATATGAAACTAATCTTATCGAAAATTTTGTCCGTATCTTCTCCGACCTTTGGGTTAATCAGTTCAGCATATATCTGCATAGAAAAGATTGATTTTGTGTCCTAATACTTTTGTAAAGTTTCTTATGGCACGCCTTTTAATATACCCGAAACAACAAAGGTATAATGTCCGATATGAAAAAAACTGGATTTTTATTGAAGCGAATCAATTCTTTTATTATTTTTACCTTTCCTTCCATAACCAACGTGGTGCGCCGTTGCGCCCTGCAGCTGCTCATGTCGAAACAGAAAACACTGGACAAGCAGACGCTGAAGGAAGCCTTACAGAAAGAAACACAGAAAATGTGAAATTATTACGTGGACTCCGACGGACCGCCCTGCTTGTGTTACCGGCTGCCTTGCCCGGGATGAACCTTTGAGATGCAACCGCCAGACAAAGGGGAAGAGGAACACTTCCATACCCGTAACCCGGCAGGACAGTCTTATGCCAGGGACACAACTATAGAAAAAAGGACAGACCTGATAGTAAGATGCGTTTGGTAAAAAAGGAAATGATGAATATTAATAATAGAAAAAGACATTTGTTCCGCAAAGCATACGCGGATATGTACATAAAAGAAGAGAAATATCTTCAAAAGGAGGATTGTTTTCCAGCCCCCCATTACTGGTAGTTTTTAGGAGATAAAGCCTAAGGATATTTTGTTTTTCTCACTTGAAAACCTTATTTTTGCATAACAAAAACGTCCTTTGAATGTATGCAAGATGAAACAAGCCGCTGAATTTCGCTCGTTTCTAAATAGTTACCTATTAAATAAAAATAACAAGAGAACTATTTAATTTTCAGTTAGATAGCAAAAGCATTGTGTTTCGCAACATGAGTGGTTAGCCGTTTGGCTATGCCGCATACATCAGCAATTTCTTTTAAATAGGCGTTCATGCGTTGATTACTGATTACAGGCAAAAGTACTCCTTTTTTTATGCACTCTACATTATCTTCATATTTCCTCAATATCCTTTGAGGAATGGATAAAACAGGAATATTACACATCTGATTGGTTTTCTGTCGTGCCTTGCGTATCCACAAAGCACCGTTATTGTCTTTTATTAGGTGTTCACGGCTTAACTGCTGCACATCCACGAAAGCAAGTGCAGTAAAACAGCAAAAGATAAAAATATCTCTTACCTGCTCCAGCCGTTTGATAGCAAATTCCTTGTTCATCAGAATATCCAGTTCTTCACGTGAGAGAAACTCTACATTTACTTCCTCCTGCTTGAAGTGGATGCCGTAAAACGGGTCTTTCTTTATCCAGTCATTAGCCAAAGCAATGCGAACAACCTTTTTCAAGTTCTTCAAATGTTTCAATGCGGAATTGTTTTGGCAATGCTTCTCCGTTTTCAGCCAAAAATCAAAATCACGGATAAATTGCCCGTCCAGTTCTGCCAACATTATATCATCACAGTGGTAACAACTGCGGATATATTCTTTCAGCCGGTTTATGGAAGTATCAAACTTGGTAACGGTGCTTTCTGTATATTCCTTGCCAATCAGGGCACGACATTTTTCGTTATGCTCTGCATACACCTCCAGCAAGCTACGCTGTACCTTATCCCGTCCGTAGAAACAATCCTTAATTGTATCAGCTGTTATTGGTTTGTTGTCTATTTCCAGTTCACGGTGTATCTGCAATACTTTGGCACGAACCGTATTGATATAGTGGTTCAGTTCGGTGGCTACACGGTCTTTTCCTTTGGAACATTCCTTTTTCTGATTCCATAAGTCTGCAAGAATACTCCGTTTAATCATAACTTCGGCTACTCGCTTGTTTACGGTGATGCGCATACAAACAGGAGCTTCACCGTTTTTCAGAAGTTTTGATTTCTTAATGATGAACAATACGCTTAATGTGTTTCTTTTCACTGCTCCCATAATTCTTTGATTTTTAAGTGGTACAAAATTAGTTTGTTACGCTCAAAAACCAGCTACGCAAAATGCTGACAATCAAAGACAAATGCGTCAATTCGTGGGAGCAAAAACAGCTTTCAAAAAGTCCCACGAATAAGCCACGTGAGGACTGCCTAAAGCCGCTATTTTTTGCCGAAGCAGGAAAAAAGAAAAAGCTCTGAAATCCTTGAATTTCAGAGCTTTGCTTTAATTTGCTATTTGCTTTCGCGGTGCGTACGGGACTACACCGCTATTTCTTTATATCAGCTCTAAATCAGTTACTTACATACAGCAAAAACACTGTAAGAATTTCTAAAAGTAACGATTTAGAAACGATTTTCAAAATTTCAATTTTGTCTTTCGTGACACCGTTGTGTCTCTCTTTGATTTCGGGTTCAAAATTATACACTTTTTCTGAAACTACCAAATGTTTGGTTATTAAATTGATATATTTTTTTCTTCAGTGCAAGGTGCGAGCCTATATATAGAGATAGGCTTGCACCTTACACCGAACTTTTGTTTGCTCTACCCGACTATCCTATTTATTTGATTCTCAATTCGTACATAAAAAAAGTTATACCAAGTTGGTAACAAGTTGGCAAATGCTCCGGTGCGATTAGATGAACTTTGCGGCATATTCAAAAATAATAAGTTATGGAAGTTATTACGATGGAATCCGCCGCTTATCAAGGTTTGGTCACCAAAATTGAGAAGATTGCGGAATATGTGTTCCGAAAGGGAAATGCTCCTGATGTGGAGGAAGATATTTGGCTGGATAGCCAAGAAGTGGCGGATATGCTGCATATCAGCACACGAACCTTACAACGGCTGAGAACGGATAATCTGATTGATTATACGTTTGAACGAGGGAAATGCAAATACCGATTCTCGGAAATTGAACGGAAGGTGAACGAGAAAATTATTAATTGTGAACCGCACCTGATTGACGAGTTCCGCAAAAATGTATTGCTACGTGGAGAATAAAATTGATAAGGAGGATATTCTCCGCTTGACGGATAGAGGTCTGTCCGTATTCAAGCATTATATACCGGTGGCTTTCCGGTTGGGAAAGAACTTCCTTAATCCGTTCTATCAGGATAAACGGGCTTCGTGCAACGTGTATTATGAACGGAAAAGCGGTGTGTACAAGTTGAAGGATTTCGGGAATGATGATTATTCGGGAGATTGCTTTGCACTGGTCGGGAAGCTACACGGACTGGATTGCAAGAGGGCAAAGGAGTTTGTGGAGATTATGGCTGTCATTGACCGGGATTTGCATCTGGGGCTGATGGATGGCTATGAGGTGAATTTACCTCCTGCTCCTATTCCGGTAGTTTCAGAAACGATACTTGCACAAAAGGTAAAGAAAGCAAGACCTTATACGTTGGTGCAAAAGAGCTTTACGGCTGCGGAACTTGCCTTTTGGGGAGAAAGCGGTATCACGCAAGAGGTGCTGAAATTGTTCCGGGTGGTTTCGCTGATGAAGTTCAGCAGCGAGAATAACGAAGGGAAACCGTTCAGCATTGCGGCGACGGATAAAGAACCGATATTCGGATATACGGCAAAGCAATATGTGAAGGTGTATCGCCCGCACTCGGAGATGCGTTTTTTATATGCCGGGGATTTTGGGGAGAATTACTGCTTCGGGCTGGAACAGTTGCCTGCCAAGGGGGATTTGCTTTTTATTACGGGTGGTGAGAAGGATGTGATGAGCCTGACGGCTCACGGGTTCCATGCTATCTGCTTCAATTCGGAAACGGTGACTATTCCCGTGGGGATTATTCATAGGCTCTCTTTCCGGTTCAAGCATATAGTCCTGCTCTATGATGTCGATAAAGCGGGGCTGGACAGTTCGGCAAAACAAGAACTGGCGTTGAAGAACTACGGGGTGAAACGATTGTTGCTGCCACTGGCGGGAACGAAGGTGGAAAAGGATATTTCGGACTTTTTCCGTTTGGGAAATAGCCGGGAGGATTTGATTAAACTATTTCTGGATTATCTGGATACAATATACAGCGAAACTATGTCTGCTCTGAAATCTTGTGAGGTGGATTTTAATAATCCGCCGCCCGTGGCACAAATGGTTGTGTCGGTGAATGATGTGCCGTTAGGCACGCAAGGGAATATCCTCTGTATTACCGGTGGCGAGGGAACCGGAAAAAGTAATTATGTGACGGCGTTGATAGCCGGTGCCATCGGACAATCCGATAAGAATAAGGATAAGGTGATGGATACGTTGGGGGTGTCGGTCTGTGAAAACAGCAAGCGAAAGGCGATTCTGTTTTATGATACAGAACAGTCGGAGGTGCAGACGTACAAGAACATTACAAACCTTTTAAGACGTTGCGGACGGGAAACGATGCCGGAATACCTGAAAGCGTATTGCCTGACGGGAATGAGCCGGAAAGAGCGTTTGCAGGCGATTATCCAAAGCATGGATAAGTTTCATTATCAGTTCCGGGGGATTCACATGGTGGTGATTGACGGGATTGCGGACTTGATAAAGGGTGCGAATGATGAAACGGAAAGTATTGCCGTGGTGGAGGAATTGTACCGGCTGGCGGGGATTTACAATACTTGTATCGTTACTATCCTACATTTTATTCCTTCGGGGTTGAAGTTGCGCGGGCATCTGGGCAGTGAGTTGCAACGAAAGGCGGCAGCAATTCTTTCTATCGAGAAAGATACTGATCCGTCGGTGTCGGTGGTGAAAGCGCTGAAGGTACGCGACGGCAGTCCGCTGGATGTGCCTATCATGCAGTTTGCATGGGATAAGGATGCCGGGATGCACGTGTATCTGGGAGAAAAGCCGAAAGAGGAAAAGGAGAAGCGGAAAGAGGATGAACTCGTGGCAGTGGCACGGGATATTTTCGGACGGCAGGACTTTATCACTTATGTGGATTTGGCAGAGCAGATTCAAGCGATACTGGACGTGAAGGAACGCACGGCGAAAAGTTATATCAAGTTCATGCGGGAGAAGGAAATCATACGGAAAGACCCGTCGAACCAGAGTTATTATATCATCGGGAACTTAAAACAGGCGGGCTTATGATACCATTGGATAAAGAAACATTCGAGGCGTATATGGAACGGTTGCTCGAACAAGTGGAAAGGGTTGTAGGCGCACTGGACAAGAAGAACAAGAAGCCGCAAAATTACCTGAACGGGGAACGGCTGTACGATAACCAGGACGTTTGCCTGCTGCTGAACATCAGCAAACGAACACTACAACGGTACAGAGACAACGGGCTGAAGTATTACACGATCTTGCATAAGACGTATTATAGGGAGAAAGACTTGCATGAGTTTATACGGAGATATTTCGACGGGGAGAATGTAGGGAAAGATAAGACGGAAGAATGCGAAGAAGATGGACAGGCAGAGGGAGGTATACTATCTGATGACGAGAGCGAGCCTGCGATAACCTGACGTTGTTAAAATATCCCATGTAGAATTTAAAAGCAGTGTTTTTTCACTCAAATCTATTTTCTTGCAAAAAACATGCAGAAAATAAACATTAAATCATTTTTTATCAATTATTACTAAATATCCACTAAAGACAATGAAAAGCCTGCAAAAATATATCACGATTTACGTGAAATATGAAAATAGCGATTATTTAATTTGCTTTTTTCGATTTAAATGCGTTTTTTTGCATAAAACACTCAAGAAAATGATTTTAAATTTAAAATTCAGCAATTATCGTTCATTCAAGAATGATTGTATATTTACTACTGAGCCAGGAAAGTCCAAAGCAAAAACGGCGAACTTATGTGACAGTAGGACACAAGGTGAAGGAATCAAGCAGGCACTTAAAGTTTCGATAGTATTCGGTGCTAATGCATCTGGAAAAACGAATGTCATGAGATTCTTATACGGGCTAAAACGTTGGGTGCAGAATTTGGATAACCGTATGGGAGAAAATATCCCTCTATATGATCCTTTCAAGTTTGACGATGAAACAACGAATGCTCCCATTGAATTCTTCATTGAGTTTATAACGAATAATTTGCGTTATAATTATCAATTAAAATTCGGCCGCAGGGAGGTGTTGTCTGAAAGCCTCAGTTATTTTCCAAACGGAAAAACTGCTTCTTTGTTTGAAAGAGTACGATCCGGTTCTAAAGCATTGACACATACTGTCAGATTCGGTTCCAAAGTGACTGGTATCAAACCTTTCACTGTCTTCCCAAACCAGTTAATATTGTCCAAGTTCATTATAGACACTCCAGGAGAAAATATCACTGAAGCTGCCAAATATCTGGCGGATTTAGTCGTTTCCAATGGATACCATGAAGATATTAAATTAGGTCTTTATAATGATATGATGGAATGGATTGCTCAACATCCTGAAGATAAAAAGAAATTAGGTGAGTTGCTGGCCTTCGCTGATACTGGAGTGAAAGATTTCGAACTGGAAAAACGGCACTCTGACAAGTCTTATGAAGTTAAAAGTCTACATCGTCGGTATAATAATGGACAGTTCGTTGGAAAAACAGATTTGCCGTTCACGGAAGAATCCTTTGGTACCCGGGCACTTTTTCTGCTTGGCTGCTATATCCTGCAATCGCTTAAAAGCGGAAGCCCTTTACTGGTGGATGAAATAGACTCTGGGCTTCATACATATATTACCCGGTTGATTGTAGATATATTCAAGAACACACGCATAAACAAAAAGAATGCCCAATTGATATTCACTACACATGACGTGAACCTGCTGGATCAAGAGAATATTCGCCGGGACCAAATATGGTTCGTAGAAAAAAACGAGTTCGGTTCCTCTGAATTATTCTCCCTATCGGACTTTGGAGATGTAAGAGAAGACACTCCTTTCGCAAAATGGTATATGAACAACAAGTTCGGAGCTGTTCCGACATTAAGATCGTTAGAAAAATTATTTATGACAGATGGCACGTCAAAGTGAAGACAGCAGACATAGCAAATACGTAATTCGTATTATCTGTGAGGGAGAAAAGACCGAACCCCTTTTTTTTACATCCCTATGCGACAAACTACTTGATGAAAATGGTGGTGAGGAAGAATGGGATGTCAAGACTATCCCTCAACCTGACATACCAGAGGAAAAGCCGTCAATGGCAGACCGAGGTTTATACAAGAACAAAAAGAAAAGAGTTAAGGGGAAAAAAGACAAACTGCAACCAGAAGTACAGGGACAACCTCCTCTCAGCTGGATTCGTCTTTCACGTAAGAAGCTCAATGAAGGCGTTGATGAGGCATGGGCTGTCTTTGATAAAGATGAACATCCGGCAAGAAAGGACGCTTTTGAAGAAGCAGAAAAACTTATTGACGACAAGAAAGTGAATATTGCATTTTCCAGCCGTAGTTTTGAATATTATCTGCTTCTGCATTTTGAGTACTTATATCACCCGTTCCACGCTACCGAATGTGGTGAACGGATAGATGGTAAAAAGGTCAATTATAACTGCATGACGGAAAAATCCAAAGAAAATGCCTGTCATGGAGAAAAGTGCATTAATGGTTATGCAAGATTGAAAAAATACTGGAATGAGACCAAAACCTCCCAATCAACATTTCCATTAATTGAAAAACGTTTAAAGGCAGGTATCATCAATGCCAAGAGGCTAAGAATAGAGAGCAATAGTAAAGAGAACTGTCCTATTTATGATAGAAACCCTTATACAAATGTGGATAAATTAGTATGCAGGCTAATTCATACAGAAATTATACCCTACCATGAGGAATGTCTATTCAAGGATTCCGGAGATGAGTTGTTTATCAGAGTGCACAAAAACGTTATTATCGTTTGTAACAAGTCGTCACACACGGTCGTCATTCCTGAAGGATTGCTAAAAAAATATAACTGGGAAATAGATAAATATGAAAGCTTAAATGACCGATGTATTTTACCAGCAAATGAATATACGTTTTGGATATTCACTCTTAAGGAACCAGAAGTCATATTGATTGAGAAAAAGAAGACACATCCCGAATATATCTTTTTCCCTTATTGACATATATCTAATAGCCACCCTAACTTCATTTATTGAAGTATGGCGGCTATTTTCATTTAGAATTTAAGGGCTTTTGAAAGTTTTCTTATGCCTTGGAATGTAGCGGTTATTTCTTAAGAGGGCTTGTTTACACAATTTAGGAAGTCTGTCTTCTTAATGAGAGGTCTTAAGTTACTTACCATTGAAATAAAAGACAGCATTCTGTCAAAACAGCTTATTGAAAAAGACACTATTACGAAGTGCGGCCTTTTGCAATAGAGTTGAGTACTTTAGCACTTCAAAATACATAGTTCCTTTCTCACGTTTCTTACCACCATTAATTTTCTGGTCTGGAATATAAACATAGTCAGAATATGGAGGTTCTATAAAATTAGGATTTGCGTTAATAATAGCATCAAAATCGAAACTCTCACCAATTAGGTAAGCATAGAAGTTTGTTATCTCAAATTTATCTTTTGCATATTGCCTAATCAAGCCTGCATAGTCTATCACTTGATTTAAGTATTTTCCAACATCTGCATCTGTGCTTTTCAATTCAACTATAATACATTTATGTTCTTCGGGAAATAACAAAACATCTGTACGTTTACCTAACTGATCCCGATTGTATGCTTTCAATTTATTAACTTCTTCTTCTGTCAAATCTTCTCTCAAAAATAGTTCTCCATTAATCTTTGCGTTTCGTAATTCGCATTCAGAAATACCCTTATAATGAATAAAATCTTCATTTAGTATCCACAAGTTACTATCAAGAGTGTTGTCAGTATGTTGTTTAAAAAGTAAATCATGAATTAAACGCTCATTATTCTTCCTCTTCCCAACGACCTGCAAATTCTGTATTTCCATTTGTTTTTTTAATATAAAATTTAGAATAGAAATAGCAGATTTCCGAGCAGATATATAATTTACAATATCTGCCCGATTCTTTTGAGGAATTAACTTGCTTACTTCGTTGACTTTTGTTTTAAAATGTTCTCTAAAATTTCCATCACTTGGATTAAGATGCTTCAACGAGTCTATTACGGATTTTATTTTCGCTTCCTTTTTAGAAGATAATTCCGCATTATAGTCTTTATATCTTCTCAAAAAAGTGGCTGTATCTTCTCCTAATGTATAACCTATTTTTTCAACTATACTTCGATCTAAAGCAAATAATTCAATTAATTCGTTTATATTTTTATCCAAATCTTCTTTTACCTTCTTTATTTGAGGGTATTTAGCAACAATTTTATTAACAACCTCATTCTGTATATTATCTATGAATATGTGTTCCTTTTCCATTTCAAAAATATCATTCTTTTTTAAGAATTCATTTTTGGATAAAATTCTTAATTTACCTCGAAGATCACTATCCTGATTTGTAATGAAATCACTGGATATTAAACAAAGCATATAACGCTTATCTATCTTCGAAGAGTTATCCATGAATGAAAAATCCATACCACATATATCTACAGTTTCATTCTTACTAGTCAATTTTACATCATTTTTCTTTTGTATTTTGGGATCAAGTAAATATGATCTTATATTAAAAGTTTCTGTCCTTTTATGGTCTACAAATGTTTTTTTATCTTTATCGTATGACTGATATTTTAATGTAAATGAGTCCTCATAATCCGAAGAGGGAATTTTATCCCCAGTAATTTCTTTATCATTAACTTCATCATGTATGTCATTAATATATCTTTGAATTTTTATTTTTTGAAGATTTTTCTTGTTTAAACAAAAACGGCTAAGATAGCGAAGAAATATTTTGTCATACAATTCAGATGTTGACAATTCTGTATATCTAATCTTATCTTCTTCATATAAAGGAAAGTAAAAAGATATATTAGTACCAGTTTGTTCATCTGAGGTAACAATAGGATCGCCTTCCCAAATAACAGCGTTTTCCTTATCCCAGAAATTAGCAGATAAAACAATCCTTCTCTTTTTTAAGACTCCATTTTCCTGATACGTACTATATATATCTGTCTTATCAAAAAAATGCAAATATTGTATCCTTCCTGTACCTAAATTATTGAAACTCTTAGATTCATCATAAATACTTCTTAGTCTCTTTAAATTTTCCTCATTGAACCCTATCCCTGTATCAGAAATTTCAATGGAGTTAAACTCTAAAATATCTTTCATAAGCATTTTAGAGAACTTCAATCGAATGGTAATGGTGTCTTTAGAGCCAGAAGTTGCCTCAAGAGCATTACTTATTGCCTCAAATATAGGTTGAAGATATGAAGTATGTTTTTTAATATGCCGCTTCATTAAAGATTTGTATGCAATATCTTGTTTTACAAAATGTCCGTTTTTTAAAATCTCATACATATTCAAAATGTTTAAGGATTGAAGGATATGCAAAATTAGCAAAAGTATTGGATTCCTATATGAACAGAATAGAAATAAAATAAAGGAAAGAAGATTTAGGGATTTTTCTCTCAAGAAGCTAAGTTGATAATCATTTAAAGATTTTAAATGATGTCCCCACTTCTAAATATAATAGCCGCTACAACTGCCAATCACAGTGTAGCGGCTGTTCATTTAGAGTTTAAAGCCTTTGGAGAGTTTGTTGACCTGATTGAGGGCATTGGGGGCGTCCTTGTGGGGGATGGCTCCTATGTCGGCAATGGGGATGCGATTTAGGACAGCTTTGATGCTGATGGAGGGTGGTAGGACAGCACGTTTGGGTGCTACGCATTCTTCATGAAGTTGGGCATCTGGTGGACGTAAGGGGTGCATGGAGCCGTCGTACTTGGGCTTGACAGAGTTGTTGAACTTGCGGTTGTACATGACGTCTTCACCTACCATTATTTTTTAGTAATGTCGGGCGATAGTCTAAAATGTCTGTTTGTATGCCTTTCTATCATTTCGTAAAATAAAGTCTATTATTGGAGTGTTATTTGTAGTAGCATTACCATAATCATAAAAAATATCGTTATGGATACATATTGTTTCAAAAAAGTAAAATCATCATCCATCTTAATTTTAATAGAAAGAGACGATGGAACAAAAAAGAAACAAACTTTGGAGAGAACAACAATGCAAGCGTGTCTTTAAGGCGAGAATGATTTATTATGCATCTTTTGAACATGATGTTATTGATGATGAAGGTAATTTGATTCATTCACCTCACTGGTTTGAATTGGCAAAATTGAGATGTTGGAAAGTCTATAAAACTACTGGTACTCCTTGTAGTTGTATGATTTGTCAGGGTGAACGTTACAATCGGCTGAGTTATAAAAAGGAAACTCAACGTATCATTCAAAAGGCAGTGGGATAATGAACAAATAAAAAAGATTAGACTTGAAGCCATTCTGCCTAACTTTTTTATAATTTCTAGAGACTGTAATAATGCGAATCAGTGTCTACCTCCCCCTCTGATTCGCATATATTACTAATATTTGTATTTGTATTCATTTAGTATGATCGTAGGAATTTTTCCTCTATCTTGTTCAGATATTAAATATAAATTTTTTCTAGCCCTCGAAGCTATAACATATAAAATACGTTTTGCATTCTCTATTTTATTAACATCACTAAAATGGGGAACATAATCTTCTAAAAGTCCAAATGCTATTACTGTATCAAACTCAGCTCCTTTTACTCCATGATTAGTTGAAATAGTAATTCCTTCTTTTTGACGAAATACCTTTCTAAAAGTATCAACATGCGAAATAAATTCTGAACCATCTTTTCTTAACTTTTCTATTCTTTTAGCAGAGCTATCAAAAAAAGCATTATAATGCAATTCTAAATAGTTATATTGATGTAAATCGACATCTAATTCACGGAGAAACTGAAAGAAAAACTTTCTTAAATACTCTAAGCCTTCTTGTTCATTTACAGATATACTGTTGCAAATATATAATATCTTTTTAGCAGATAGATTTCTATCAATTCCTATTGATATTAGATCTGTTTTTATTTCATTAGCCCAACGAAGCCTTCTTATATATAAAGATGGTGTTGCATCTGTTAATATAATACGTGATAATTTATACCAAAAGTTATCTATATCTCGTGCAAAAGGCGCCATACCAGGACCATCAAAACTGTATTGAGGTAAACGAGCCATTAGATTTCTTGTCAACCCAGATAAGTGAATCCACCATGGTGCAAGAACGCATATTTCATTTGGAGAAATACCACATTCATCAATATTGAATTGAATTATGCGAATTATTTCATCCTCTAAATCATTAATTGAAACTATTTTGTTATAACGAATAATGCTTTGATAATCTTTATATTTTCCAACCGCTTCTATCGTGTTATCATAGGTCTTGAAATAATCAAAGTACGATACAAGAAGAGATGATGACCTATAATTCTTAGTTAGTGATAATTCATTAAAATGTAATCCAGTTGTTTTCTCTAAATCAACTTTAGTCATAGGAAATCCACCTAAATTACTAAATATAGATTGATTGGGATCTCCTACAATGAAAGCCTTATTATTCTTTCCAATCTTTAAAATGGCACCTAGAATCATATATTGTAATTCTTTTGTATCCTGATATTCATCAACTAATACAAAAGGGAAAATATGTGACAATGTTTTACAAATGCCTTTATTATCTCTTAAAAGGAGATATGAATAATATAGGATCAGTTCAAAATCAATTTCTTTATTTTCTTTTAGATTTTGAAAATAGCTTTTAATTATAGACACTACTGATTCTTTTTTCTGAGAATTTGTACATTTTACAACCAATCCACGTGATGTAAAATAAAAACACTGGCAATCCCAATATGTAATTTTAGGCTTTGTAGATGCATATGGAACACATAAAGAAGTTAAATAGGATTCCGTATCGTGTGCGTTAATAATAGTATATCCATATTTAAGTTCTTCAATATACATATGATAAGGTTTGAGTATCCATTCAACACAAAATGAATGAATAGTACCAATCCATAATTGTTTAGTATCTATTCCTAACAATTCGATTCGTTCTTTTATCTCATCTGCTGCACGATTTGTATATGTAATGGCTATTATATATTGTTTATTTGAATTCAATTTAGATAATTCATAAGCAATTTTATAGGTTAGAGTTCTTGTTTTACCACTACCTGGACATGCTACTAATAAAACACTATCTTCATAAAATATAGCATTCTCTTGCTCTGGATTCAGATCTCCATTTTTCCACACAAACATATTTAAAGTCGATTTAATATATATAAAATAGGTTCTGTCTTTTGTATCCCTTTTCCTAAACACTCTTTTAATTCACCTAAGGTAATTTCATCTTTTTTATATGTAAGCAGATCGTTTTTCAGTTTGTCAATTTCTTCACTTTGTTTGTATGTGCTTAATACATATGTGAAAATCTGTAATAATAGCTCCTTGGAAAATTCAGGTTTAGCAAAGATAATGGCATCCAATATATAATTAGGAATATGAGTGGATGATGTTATATACTTACCCAAAAGTATAGCATACCATCCTTTTCCCATTTTATTAGCCATTGTTAAAATTCTTTTTCCGTATTTTTTTATGTCTTCTGATTCTATCTCTTCTTTAGATTTTTGAATAGCTTGTTCATCAATATACACCTTTTTTATTGTTGACAAAACAGCTTTTTTATTACCAGCTTCCAAAAAATCTATTTCAAATGTATGAGGTGCATAAAATGCTCCTATCCACTTATTTTTCTTTTTTAAAGCATCCAAGTTTTCTTTTCGAGTCTTTCCTCTTTTCGAAGCTTCCGTCTTTTCTCCTGTAATCGAGACATCTAAATCTGTAATAATTGCGCATCTTTTCTTTATTCTATGATTATGAAAGAGCTGTGCTAAATTTTCAAATCCAGTACTTCGTACATTTATCAGACTTATTCCCAATTCGTCTAAGCTAACGCCTAAGGTTTGCTTCACCATAATAGGTATGAGTATTTCTTCAGCATCTCCTTCCACTAATATAACGCTTTTTGCAAATAATAAATTACTTCTTATAGCATCTAGGAACCTTTGCACTTTCATTATTTCTTCTTCGCCTAGTCCTATAAATGGCTGATATACTTCTGAATAATTACGATATTTTCCTAATATATTCATGCTGGAAATATTTGATACTTCAGAAATATGGGTAGAATGTGTCGAATAAATAATTTGTGTATCAGTATAATTTAGCTTATCAAATAATGCTTTCTGTATATGTGTATGAATATGAGCTTCTGGTTCTTCTATTAAAAGAAAATTTGCAATTTTATCTTTTTCTTTTCTATACTTATATTCAAGTAGTTTTAAAGTTAGAAATATAAGATTTGCTCCCCCTAAACTCAATTCATGAATACCACCTTCATAGTCTTCTTCTGGTTCTCCTATAAATAATTTTAATGACTGAAGTAATTTTTCAGCTTCACTAGGTAAGTTGGATTTAATAGATAGTGAAGATGGAGAATATGTAGTACCTACAGCCTCCTTTATAGTTTCAGATATATTATTTGTAATCATCTGTATATCATCCAATTCCTCTATGGATTTATTTAAATCATCAACTTTTATTGATATAGGTTTAAAATCTTCCTCCTTTATATCTTCACTTTTATTTTTAAGCAATGTTAATAATGGATTTTTTCTATTGTCTTGGAAGTCTGACACGACATCTCTTAATGCTTTAATAAAAGTAAATGAAACTTCTCGACTTATAGATAATTGATGTGGAATACGACCTCCATATTTTGATTCATCCATATCAAAATTAAAAATAACATTATCAAAATCCCCCATTAATTCACGCTGAACATTTTTATCATTGAAGTCAGCAGTACTTTTCCCTGTGAAAAATGTTTCATAATCCTCAATCGTTATTTTATCTAATATGCCATTCAAACCATCTTTATCGCCAGTCTCCAATTCTGCAAGCTGTTTCCTTATTTCAGGTTTGGGCCTAAAAAACAAATTATATGTTGCTTTCTTTGTAATGTCTCCTTCTACAACTCCACTTCCGTAAATAAATAAAGATTGGATTGCTTCATCATTAGATATTTCATTAAACTCTAAACTAATAATAATCCATTTTCCTTTCCAACTTTTCAAATTGCGATTAAAATCGTTTTCATTTAGTTTATATGCTGAAGATAACAAGCTGTCATCTAAAATTAGACGAATAGCTCGAAATAAATTAGTTTTACCAGATGCGTTTTCTCCTATTATAGTATTTATCCCTTTATTGAAAAGGAAAAAAGCATTTTCAAAATTGCGATAATTGACTAGTGAAACTTTTGATATATACATTATTGGTGTCCTCCTTTTTATTACTACTGCTTACAAATATAGCAATTATATAATTTTTTACCATTGAATTTTTAAGAAATAATCAGGGGAGTAACTTTTATATTTTTGTAGGATAGTTATTGTTAAAAAACAAGTCACTACACTGCATTATTACAGCAGTAGTGACTTGTTAGTTAGATTTTGAAACCTTTTGGGGACTTGGGGATATGGGCGGTGTTCGGGTCGTCCTTGTTGCCGGGCTTGGGGATGCCGCCGATGACGAGTTTGCTGCCTAACGAGTTCATGGCATCTTTGATGCTGAAGCTGACGGGAGGCTGGTTCAGGTGCGGGGGCTTCTTTTCCGGAGGGGCGGAAAGGAAGTCGGGCGGCTGATGGACGTAGGGCTTGCCGTCGGATGCGGGGGACGTTATCGGTGATGCCGGAGATGTTCCCGATGCCGGGGGCTGGATGGTTGCCGATAGTGGCTGGGTGATACCTGCGGTTTCATTTGTGCCGTGACTTTGGTGCTCGGATTGGCTTTCGTCCTTGCTGTCGCTGTCTTCCGTCTGCTTGACGGGTTTGAGGGAGAGCTGGATTTTGCGGTCGAGGGCGGCAAGGTCGGATTTGAGCTGTTTGAGCTGGTCTTCCTTTTTCCACGTTTCTTTGACTACTTCCTGAAGGATGGGGATGTCCTTGGAAATCTGTTCCACTTCTTTTTGGTATTTCTCCAGAAGAGGGGGAACGGTTTCGAAGGTGCGGAGGAACATCTGGGCGGCAATGTTGGGGTCTTTTGCCAGTCTGCCGCCGTTGAAGTTGTATAGGATGTTGCCTTCGCCACGGACGAAGAAGCGGTTTTCGATGAAGTCGAAGCCGTCTTTCATGCTGGCTTCGGTCTTTACTAAAAGGTCGAAGCCGTAGAGCTTGCCGATGGGCTGGGATATGCCGTGGGTACGGGATTTGTCCTCTATCTCGGCGAGCTTTTTGGCGATGAGTTTGGGGTCGTTGCCTTTGACACCGTCCAGTTCGATGAGATTGAGGGGGTTGCCTTGGTCGTCGCGCTGGGCGCGTTGCTGGAAGTGCTGTATGTCCGTGCTGATACGGGCGATCAGGTCGCCGTTCTTGGTGACGGTCTGCATGATGTTTTCCAGTTTGGCTTCGGCGGAGGATTTGCCACGGTGGAAGGATTTGCGCTCGCTTTCGAGGGAGGCAATCTGTTTCTCCAACTTGGCTTTGTCCAAGAGGTCGGTGTTGCCGGAGAGGATGGCAACGTACTCGGAGAAGTTCATGCCGCCCTGCTCGTCCATGCTGCCCTCGTCGATTGTACGGGCACCCATCGTGCCTTTTTTGAGCTGGGTGATGAACAACTGCTTGTTGTGAAGCAGGTTGAATTTGTAGCTGTCGAGGGATTTTTCTACGGCGTAGTTGATAATATCGACTTTGTTGTCGGCAAAGAGTTTGGCTATCTCGTTGCCTTTTCTTACGCCACGACCGTTGCGCTGCTCCAAATCTTTGGGCGTCCAGGGAATGTCGAGCTGATGGATGGCGACACACTTGTGCTGGGCATTTACGCCGGTGCCGAGCATGTCGGTGGAACCGAAGAGGACGCGGATTTTGCCTTCTTTCATGGCATTAATCATTGCCATGCGCGATTTTTCGGTCTTGGCTTCCTGAATGAAGCGTACCTGGCCTGCCGGGATGCCGTAGTCGTCCACTAATTTGCGCTTGATTTCGCTGTATGTGTTCCACTGACCGGGTTTGTAGGTGCCCAAGTCCGAAAAGACGAACTGCGTGCCTTTGTGCTCGTCGTACTTCTGATAGTATTGGTTTATCAGGGCGGCGCAATGGGTGGCTTTGTTGTCTATGTGGTCGTCGTATTTGTCCTCGTCGATAAGGCGCATGTCGAGGGACATCTTGCGGGCATAGTTGGTGGCAATGAGCATCTTGGCTTTTTCTTCCCGGCGGCTTAACGGGGGACGCCCGAGGACGGTGGCGTTGCCGGACTTGGCAAATGCTACCAATCGCTGGATAAAATCCTGCTGGTCGGGCGTGGGCGGGATATTGTGTAATATCTCGTTTTTCTTGGGGCGGTCGATGCCGATGTCTTCGGCGGTACGGAAATCGGTGATTTCGTTGTACATGGCGGCAAGCTCCGGGACTTTGATGAAGTAACGGAACCGCTCCTTCTGGATGATTTCGTTGGTGACGGAGAACTCGTAGTCGATGGACTTTTTGGCAAAGACCGCCGCCCATGCGTCAAAGGTATTGATGCCCTGACGTTCCAGTTCCTTGGGACGGAGGTATTTAAAAAGCAAATATAACTCGGTCAGGCTGTTGGAGATGGTGGTGCCGGACAGGAAGGTGGCTCCCAAATCCTTGCCGGTACGCTCCTGAATGGTGCGGAGGGCGAAAAGCATGTTCAGGGCACGCTGGCTGCCTTCGCTGTTGCCCAGACCGGCTACGCGGTCGTGGCGGGTGGTGAACATCAAGTTCTTGAATTTGTGGCTCTCGTCCACGAGCAGGTGGTCGATGCCCATGAGCTTGAAGTCCACGACGTCGTCCTTGCGGTTCTCGATGTCGAAAGTGAGTACCTTGATTTTGGCTTCGAGGTTCGCCTTGCGTTTCTCCACGCCCTTGAGCATACCGTTGGAAACGTCTTCGCCTTGCTGGGTGAGGACTTCGAGATTCTCTTCCACGCTGTCCAGTTCCTGCTGCAAGATTTGTTTCTGTATCTCCGGGGATTGGGGGATCATGCCGAACTGTTCGTGAGACAGGATGATGGTGTCCCAATCGTTGTTCTGCATCTCACGCATGATGCGGACACGGTTTTCGGGGGTGAAATCTTCTTTGCCGGGATAGAGGACACGGGCATTGGGATAGGCGGTCTTGAAGGTCTGGGCTATCTCGTGGATATTGGCTTTCAGACCGATAATCATCGGTTTGTTTGCCAATCCCAAACGCTTCATCTCGTAGGCGGCGGCACACATAATCAGGGTTTTGCCGCCGCCGACTTCGTGGTCGATGATGCCGCCGCCGTTGATTTTGGTCATCCAGATGGCATCTTTCTGACTGCCGTAGAGGTCAGGGATGCCCAATGCTTTGAGGTCAAGGTCGGGAAAGGACTGCATGGAGCCGTCGTACTTAGGTTTGACGGAGTTGTTGAACTTGCGGTTGTACATGTCGGTGAGCCGCTGTTTGAACTCCGGGGACTGTTCTTTCAGCCATTCGCTGAAGCCGTTGCGGATTTCATCTATCTTGCTGTTGGCAAGCTGGATGGCTTCGGTGTCGCGGACTTTGACTACATCATCGCCTACCAATACTTTTTTGGTGATGTCGGGCGAGGTGTTCTGAATGGCGTGTTTCATCAGGTTGAGTCCGTCGTAACGGCGGCTCTCGGCCTTGACGCAATATTGTTCGCGGATACGGACGTTGCCACAAGCGGATGCGTTGACGCTGAACTCGTCGCGGCTGGTGGCGTAGGTGATCTTGACGTCGGTATCGAAAAGACGGGAGGCGTATTTCTCGTAGATGCCCATTGGTATCCAGCGTTCGCCGAAATTGAAGTCGAGTTCTTCAAACGGGATGGGTACGGGAAAGGCGGCACGCAGGGCATCGAGCGACTGTGAGGCACGATCGTTGCCGGGGTGGTTTGCGATGTAGTCCTCTATCATTTCGGCTTTGGAAATGACGTTACCGGCTATGAATTTGTCGGCTATCTCGTAGCCTTTGATGAGAGGATTGAAGAATACACGGCCTTTGAGGTCGTCGAGCAGGGCGTCTTCGGTCTTGCCGGTGAGCCTTGCCATGTATTCGAGGTTGACATTGCCGTATTTGTTGAGTGAGGCGGAAAGGGCTTCGTCCGAGGTATCGACGTGGGTCAGCTCGTTCTTGTTGAAGGCTACGGGGTGGTCGAAGATGTCGGCTTTGAGTGCCTGACCGTCTTTGTAGCGTTCCAGTGAGAGGATTGTCCGGTTGTCGTTGTCCATACGGATCAGGTCTATGTTCTTCGGACTGTTCAGGTTGCCGAACTGACGGACAAAATCATCGTACAGGGCGTTGAGCTGGTCGCGCCGGACGGTGTTTTCTTTGCGTTCGGTGGCTTCGCTGTTGTAGAGGTCGTGATAGGTATCACGGATTTCTACATAGAGCGAGAGTTTGCGGAGCTGTCGGTCGGGCAGTTCGAGGGGGTGGAACATGGGGGCAAATTGGGTGTCGCGGATATAGCCGATACCGTTGTCCAGAACTACTAATGAGCCGTCTTTATAATGGGACGGGATTTCGTTGGGGTATGGACGGGGCTGCATCCTCTGTTTGCGTTCCTCTTCGGCGGCGATTCTTGCTGCTTCTGTTGCTGTCTGGTCTTCGATTTTGGTTTCTGTCCGAAACGGGATTGCGTTATCACCGCTGGGGACACCGGAAGCTGCCGGGGTAACGGTGGGTTTCACTACGGACTTTCCTTTGGGCTTTTTGCCGATGGGTTGGGCTGTACCGGTAGCCGGTTCGCCGAAAAGGTTGCCTTGTACGGGTTGCTTTCGGGCGGAGGATGCGGAACGGCGTTTGCCACGTTTCGGGGTTATCTGGGTACGCTCTTCTGCTGTGAACTCAAAGAGGTCGTATAGGCTCAATACCGGTGGAGAGAAAAGGGAAAGTTCCACTTCTTTGGTTTGTTTCGGTACTTCATTCAACTGTGTGGGTTGGGTATGTTGGAGGAATTGTTGATAGAGGGGGACGTTCAACCGGCGGTAGAAGTCATTGCGAAGCAAGCTCCGGAGCTGGGAAGTGATGCCGGGCAAACCTCCTTCGTGGATGTAAACCATTGCGGGATGCCCGTAGGGGTCGGTATCTACACTGGCTTTGGTATGGATGATGGGGATATTCCGGAAGATGTAGTCATTCGTACTGAACCCCTCCGGTCGCGGGCTGGAGGCGATGAACGCGTGTTCGTCGTCGGTAAGCGGCTCTGTCTTATCGGATTTCTTCTGAAGGATAATCAGGTCACTGCCTACTTCGGTGCCTGCACCGTCTGTAAAGAGGTTGTTGGGCAGACGGATGGCGGACACCAAATGGGAATGTTGCATGAGCTGGTAGCGGATGTTTTCATTCGCCGGGGAGTCCAGTACACCCTGCGAGGTGATAAAAGCCAATATACCCCCTTCGCGAATGTTGTCCAGTCCCTTCAGGAAGAAATAGTTGTGCAGGCTCTTGGCGGCGTGCTGACGGACAAGGCTCTTGCTCTTGGTGAAAGAGGGGTCGAAGACCGCCACATCGCCAAAGGGAATGTTGGAAGCGGTGATGTCGAAACGGTTCAGGTAACGAAGCCCGCTATCTTCGAAACCGGTAATTTCTACTTTGGCTTCGGGGTGAAGGTGAGAGAGAATTTTGCCGGTCAGGAGGTCTTTTTCAAAGCAGACTACTTCGGGACGGAGTAATCCAGTTGGGGATAATCCGGTGCGAGAGGGCTGCTGTTCGGATGACTGCTGTTCAGATGACTGCTGTTCGGCGGACTGTTGTTCAGATAGCTGTTGTTGTGCGAAATGTTGTTGGAAAGCATCGACAAATACTCCGGTTCCGCTCGACGGGTCGAGGAAACGGGACGGGGCAATTCCGTAGTTGCCCAATTCGGAAGCAAGAACCGATACAATGTCCTGCGGCGTATAGAACGCCGTCAGGACAGAGTTTTTCAAACTGGAAAAGTAACGCTTGTATTCCGCTTCGTCTTTTGAATGGCTGCGGATGACGCTGTGGAGCTGGGAAACAAGTGGGAACAACTCGCGGTCGCTCTTTGTCCAACGGGCAACGTCAGCAAGGCTGGAAGCGGGATTGAGCACTGCCTTGATCCCACCGAAACCGGAATAGGCACGCAAGACTGCCTGTTCTTCGGGGGTGGCGGTGCGCCCTTCACGCTCCAACGCAAATGCCAGTTTGATTGCTTCGATATTGTCTTTCAGGTGCGCTTTCTTATTGTATGCCATTCTCGTCCAACCAGATTAAGATGGTACCTGTGATTTCCGTATAGAGGTTGTCGAAAGCAGGCTCGAACTGAAAATCATCGGAAAGGGGGTATTTGGCAAATACTTCTTCACAAACCGGAAGGAGCTGCAAGGCAAGGGTCTTGGCACTGCCCTGCGGCACTACATCGCTGAACTCGTTCCAAAGGACGGTGACGATAACATCGTACTTTGAAAAGTGAAGACCGGCAAACAAAACCTGATTGGCGGCTTCGGAGGCGGCATCGTGGGTAGAACCGGAACGGACAGATTCGCTATACTCTTCGGCGGCACTGTCGGCACGGGCGGCGATAAAGTCGCTGTCGCCGGCTAATTCGGGATGGGATTCTTTGAGGAAAGAAAGTAGTAGTAAACGGTAGTAGGACAATTCCTGCGGTTGCTGTCCGGATTGTTTCGGTTGCAGTTGCTGCTGCTTTCCTTGTTGCTGGAACTGTTGTCTGTTCTTATTTTTCTTATTCTTATTCATTACTTGGATTTTTTAGAGGTTGGAAAGGAAAAGGTAACATTGAACTGTGCATCGAAAGCAAGGGCGGCATCGAATGATTTGCCGCTCTTGCCCTGCAAGCCTTTGATAACACCGGTTTTGCCTTTGGTTACGAGTTCGGTAATCTGTTTGTCGGTCAACTGTTTGTTACAGATGCCGCGGAACACTTTCAGGGTGCAGTCCACATTGCTGCATTTGGCTATCTTGTTGAAGAACAGCACATGCCCCTGCTTGCATTTGGGACAAACGGGACTGTCCGTTGCGGATGCTATGGAGATAGTGGCGTTGAGCAATTCAGTGGTTATCTGGGCGGTATAGACTTCTATTCCCCGGTGGAAGGTGTCGGAATCCATCCCGCCGGTTTCGATCTTGGCAAGGGCACTCTCCCAACTGCCGGTCATGGAGATGTCGGCTATCTTCTTGTCCCGGACAATGGAATGGACGGCCAGCCCTTTTTCAGTCGGGACGAGGGACTTTTTCTCACGGCGGATGTAGTCGCGGCTGAACAATGTCTCGATAATGGCAGCACGGGTGGCAGGGGTGCCGATGCCCGCCTCTTTCATTGCCTGACGTTCTTCTTCGTTCTCCAACTCTTTGCCTGCGCTTTCCATTGCGGCAAGCAGGGTGCTTTCGGTATGCAGCGGGCGGGGCTTGGTCTGTTTCTCCAATGCTTCGCTATTATATATAGGTAGGGAGTCGCCCTGGTGAAGTTCGGGCAGGGTGGCATTGTCCTCTTCGTCTTCATCGGGAAGGTTGAGCACGGAACGCCAGCCGGGAACCCGGATGATGCTGCCACGCACGGAGAAGGTGACACCGGCAGACTGCAAGGTGACGGCTGTCCGCTCCATCAGGCATTTGGCGGAGAAGGATTCGAGCATGCGGGCGGCTATCATCTCGTAGATGGTGCGCTCGTCCGGTGAGAGGTCGCCGGGGAGATTCTCGGTGACAAGCAACGCATGGTGGTCGGTGACTTTGGCGGCATTGACGCTGCGGGAGTTGAGCGGCTGACCGTCCAATGAGGCGGCATAGGCTGCAAAACGGGGGTATGAGGTCAAGAGGCGGATGCGATCCGGGATAATCTCAAATACATCATCAGAGATATAGCGGCTGCCGGTACGGGGGTACGAGGTGACCTTTTTCTCGTATAGGCTCTGTGCTATGGAGAGGGTCTTGTCGGCGGAAAAGCCGTGCCGGACGTTGGCTTCTTTCTGGAGGGCAGTCAAGTCGTAGAGCAATGGAGGCTCCTGCGACGCTTCCTTTTTCTCGGCGGCGGTCACTTGCAGGGTGCCGGAGGACTGGATTTGCTGCAAGTGTGCGGCGGCTTCGTCCTGACGGTCATACTTAGCTGCGGAGAGAGCGGAAAAGGGGATGCTGCCGGTACCGGACTGCACCCGTAGCTGCCAGTATTTCTGCGGGGTGAAGTTCTTGTTCTCCATGTAGCGGTTGCATATCATCATCAGGGTGGGTGTCTGCACCCTGCCGAGGGAGAAGACACCACGTCCGGCGGAGAGGCAAAGGGCTTGGGAGGCATTGATGCCGACGAGCCAGTCGGCTTCGCTGCGTGCCTTGGCACTGCGGTAGAGGTTATCATATTCTCTGCCGTCTTTCAGGTTATCCATACCCTGACGGATCGCCTTGTCGGTAAGGCTGCTGATCCAAAGACGGGAGAAGGGCTTGGTACAACCGAGGTAATGGTAGATGGTAGGCTCGGCACTCAGCGCCTTGCCGTCTTGCGACGGTAGGTTTCCGAGAGCCTGCCCCCGAACCGTACGTACAAGTCTCCTTGTATACGGCTCTCCGTTGGTTTTTGTCATTTTAGCGAACATCAATTTTTGCATTACAGGTTTCACATAAGGCTAAGGTCTTGCGATGTCTTTTTAACATCAGTTGCTCCCGCTCGTTATCCCCTTTTAGGTCTTTGAGGGTACGCACATGATGCATCACCGTTTTGCCTTGCGCACCGCATAACTCACACTTTTCAGCCTTTAACCTCTCAATTAGACTTGGATAGGGGCTAATGTTTGTGTTGGGAATGTTGTCACATTGGGCGTAACCTTTTGCCGTTTTTCTTTTAAAACCTTCATTATAGAATACTCTGACCTTCTTTTGCCCTTTGCCATCCACATAGTCGACAATAAAGTTTTTACCCCTGCGGAGTTTTTTAATTGTCTGTGCAAGTGTACTGTTTTGCTTTTGAGCAATCGTTTTGAACATACTGTATTCCATATTAAATCCGAATGAGTTGCCGAGATATGAAATATCGTTAGCAATAGAATAGTAGTTGTAGAATCCTCTTATTTCCGCATTATACTGCGCCATAATATCCTCCGGCTTCATGCCTATCATGTAAGAACGAGTTTTGGGCTTCCAGACTTCTTTGCCGTTGGCTTGCCCAACCGATATTGCATCGTAGTCCAGTAACTTCTTTTTAACTATCTCGTTCGCAACACGTAGAACGATTCGACCATTGAACGGTCTTCTTAAAATACCATTCCTATTATGCCTTAGTGCTTGGGACTTACGAATAGAGACTTCGTATCCGAGGAATTTAGCAGAGTTCTGTGCATGAGTGATAAGCGTCTTTTCATCTGATAATTCCAAATGGAGTTTCTCGCTCATAAACCGAGCAATGTTTGCTTTAATCTCGATACATTCCGCTTTGCTTCCGATAACTCCGATTAGGAAATCGTCAGCATACCTCACATACTTTAATCTTTTAAACGTTTCATCCATGTTTGAACCATAAGGCGTTTTAATAATTTCTCTCTCGACCTTCCGTATCTCATCAATCAGGTTTATTCTGACCGATTCATCTTCAACGGATTTAGCCTTAATTACCAGCTTGCTTCTTTTGTTTTCAAGTCTTTTGTATTCTGTACTACTTTGCCTTTCCCTGCCTTTGTCGAATGATTGAGCGTATTCCTTTACGTACTTGTCGAACCTGTCAAGATAGATGTTAGCCAAAATAGGACTAATTAAACCACCCTGCGGTGTTCCGCTGTACGTTTTATGAAATTTCCAGTCTTCAACATACCCTGCATTCAAAAATTTTCTGATTAGGCGAATGAACCTTTCATCGGTTATCCGTTCTCTCAGAGTGTTTATCAGAACTTCGTGGTTGATGTTGTCAAAGAAGCCTTTGATGTCTCCCTCAATGAACCACTTTGTCCCACTAAACGACTTCTGAATGTGAGCCAGTGCAGTATGGCAGCTTCTCTTGGGTCTGAAACCATGTGATGAGTATTCAAAATACCCTTCATAAATGGCTTCAAGAATCATTCGAACTACCTCTTGCACCAGTTTATCCTCGAAAGAGGGTATTCCAAGCGGTCGTTTCTTTCCGTTCTTCTTGGGAATGTACACCCTCCTTGCGGGATGCGGCTTGTAGGACTCATCTCTGAGACTTACAATAAGGCTTTCTATTCTTTGAACGCTCATCTGGTCGACAGTTTTACCGTCCGTGCCAGATGTCATGTTGCCTTGTTTGGCGTAAATACGCTGATAGGCGGCATAGAACATTTGTTCATTGAATAAAATTCGGTACAGCCTTTCGAACTTGTAGCCCGAAACATTGCTGTGTTCACTTAAAATGTTTAATACATTCTCTGAATTTCTCATACGTCTCACACGTTTTTCTTTGTTTGTATTAAAATTACCAACTGCTTCCCTTCGCCATGTACAGGGCTTTCCCCTGCTCGGACTACTACGGAAGCTCCGTTGCCATATTGGGTTTTCAGAGGCTAAACCTCATAGCCTTTCGGCATCCCAACTTAGGCAATCCCCATTTAGCTTGCATAATAACTATTAGCGCGACAAACTGTCGGATGCGACGTTCGACCTTTCCTCCGCATATTGCGGTTGTGCCGTAGTCTGTTCTTTTGCTCAGTCCGTCCGACATACCGGAAGAGTACTACAGCGTGACGTTTATAATTGCCTTCCGTCACGGCTCATTTAACAGCCACTGGACTATCGTTCAACCAATTCAGGCTTCATCCTTATGTTTGTCTTTCTACCTTGTCATTCAGTCGCCACATAGCAATTTGTGGACTTATGCCTTTACCGACATGCTACACTCCCCATTGGGTTTCCCCTCCGGATAAGTCGGTTGGTAGTAGGTTGTCTCAAAGAACACGAACCTAATCTCTTGCTAAAGAGATATTTATTATGCTGCCTTATGGGCGCACTAGCGGAAGATCAACTCGCCCTCGCGTCCGGCATCGGTGGCTACGATGATGCTCTCGGACTTGTCAAACAGTGACCGGATAACGGCCAGTTGTTTGACTGCTCCGGGGTCGTCCTTGTACTGCTTGCCGTTTTTCACCTGACGGGGGACAAGCTGGAAACGCTCCGGAAAGATGGGGAGATTCTCCCGGCGGAAGCCTTCAAAGCCGTAGGCTTCGGGCATTGCCAATCCCACCAGATGACCGAATCCCCATGTAACGGTGTAGCCGTTACCTTCCATGTATCCGTCCTTGCGCTCTTTAGCGCCCACAATGAGGGCAATATCCCGTGCCACACTCGGTTTCTCTGCAATAATGACTTTCATAACTTTACTTTTTTAGGTTTTACGTTTTTATAATTTTCTTCCTTTGCCGCTCTTTTTCTTCACTTCTTTCTTCCCCTCCTGCTTGGCGGCTTCGACTTGCGCCGGTTGTGCCGCCGCCGGTTTCAGCGGTCGTTGCACATGCCTAGTGGCTTCGTCGGTTGCGCCGTTGTTCACCGCTACCTGTGTCTTGTGGTCGGCTGTGGGGGTGATTTCCCTTGCCTGACTTTTGGCTTTGTCGGGATTGTAGCGGAAGAAGTCGGGCTTGCCCCGGTCGAGGTTCATGCGGACATAGGCATTGAACGGTTGCCCGTCGCGGTCTTTCATGCCGGTGACGTAGATAGTCTCCATCTTGCTGAATTTCTCCTGCTGTTCGGGGGTGAGTTCCTTGCCGAGCAGCCTTTTGGGGACAAAGAATTTGGTGGCGGCGGTCTGTACATTGTCCTGGGACGGTGCGTTGCCCTGTGCCGGTGCATTGCCTTGCGACTGTTCGGCGGATGCCTTTTGCTGCTGTTCCATTTTCTTGTAGCGGTTCCTGTCCAGCCCGTCGAAGTTGTAGTCGAATTTTTCTTTGGCTACGTTGTACTGCATGTAGGCGTCGAACTTGCTTTTCCACTGCGAGTCCATGCCCTCTATCAGTACTTTGCCGCCTTCGGAGAGCTGGCGGTGCTGCTCCGGGGTGAGGGTGACGCCCTTGATCTCCATCGGGATAAGGATGTCGTCCACCGGAACGGCGACGAGGTTGTTGGTCAACTTGTCCAGTGAAACGAGGCAGGGCTTGGGGTCGGCGCCGTCCAACGGGAGAAGGACGGGATGACCGGCGTTGCCGGTAGCGAGGATATTGTCCCTTGTTTCCTTGTCCAACAGTATGCCGTGGAAAGGCAGGTCGAGAGCGGGTTCGCGACGGTAGCAGTCAATCTTCAAGTCCAGTTTGCCGTCCGCGCTTTCCTGAAAATGGATGCGTCCCTGCGTGGTGATGGGGATGCCCTCTATCCCGGTGGAGATGGTGACCAGACCGGACTTGCCACCGGAGAGGACGGTTGACAAGTCGCCGCCCTGTTCCAACGACTGGCGCGTGATGCCCAGACGGGCGAGCTGTTCCCAATCCACGCGGCTCTCAAAGCCTAACGGTTGTGCCTGCTGTTCGTTATCCGGCTGTTCTTCCGAGATTTGTTGAGCTGTTTTCTCTTGCGGTTCCTGTTGTTTCTCTTGCTCCTTTTTTCCATAATCATTGAGATTCACCTCATATTGTGAAATGAAATCTTTGTTTTCGTCTGGAGTTTTGAGCATATCGGTGAATACGTCCAATGTTTCCAGCAATGATGCGGGGATTTGATAGAATCGGAAATCAGTCGGCTGCTTATACTGGCGCCGGAAGTTGTGGAAGAATTCTTCCAACACGGAAGAGTTCTTTTCTACTTTGATAAAATCTTCGAGATTTTCCATTGATGGCAAAAGCATACGTAGCAGTCCATCCTTTGCACAGGACTGCTCCACTGCCTTTAGTTTGCCTCCGTCGTCTTTGTCGGGAACGAGTAACACTTCTACTTGTTTCTGTTTTTCGTCCATAATCATTAATCCATTAGTTCTGCATCAATAGTAATGCGGGACAAACTTATACGTAAAGTGCTGTAATACAATTGACTTTACGAACTGTGGCATTAAGTGGCATTAAAGTGGTTGAATGTGGCTTTGAAGAAAGGAGAAAAGAAACATGAAAATGCCATTTCACTCAAGTATTATAATTTATGATTATCCATTTAGTACGATAGTTTCCATAAGTATCTAAAAGTTATTAAAATAGCCCAAAAATAACTTGGTTATTATGAATAGTCCATCTGAATATGTATTTTCGCACTTGGAAGATAACGACACGATATTATATGATTAATAATCAACATACAATTTATGGCTATTCATTACGGCTAGTATGTATCATTATGCTATTATTGGTACAATTTGACGTATTAGGCTGTGTCGTTTCAAATTATAATAGGACTGTAATTAACATAACTGAATATGCAGAAGGGAAAGAAAACGAAAGCGAATCCCAAAATGTAGAGGAAACTTTCTATCGCTATGGAAATCGTATTATTACTGCTACTCCTCAAGTTCTGTATATCTTAATACCTACATTAGTTGTTTCAAGTCCTAATGTAACTCTTTATATTCCTGTAAATATTAAGTTTCACAGCCTGCAAACACATGCAATCTACTGTGTATATCTGATTTAATCCTCCCATATTGCTTTACTACAATAGTTTGTTGCTCAATAGACGAGTAATACGAAACTTTATTACAATTATTCAATTTTAATATTTTATTTATTTAAAAATCTTATGAAGATTATCAATTTTCAGGGATTTGCTGCGCTTATACTATTAGGTGTAATGTGTTCTTGTGGTAAATCCAAACGTTCCCCAATTACAGTCAATGATTCCATTCCTACCATTATTTTGACGCCTACAAGTGTCGAAGTACCTAAATCGTATGTAGCTGATGTACAAGCGGTACAGTTTGTTGAAGTAAAACCCAAGATAGAAGGTTACGTACAAAAGATTTTTGTTGATGAAGGGGAGAAAGTAAAAAAAGGTCAGGCTTTGTTTCAACTTAGTTCAGCCGAGTATAGTGAAAATGTGAAAGAAGCAGAAGCTAATCTGAAACAAGCGGAAGCTGAATATCAAATGGCGGAATATGAGGTTGAAAGAATCGGCAGGATGGTTAAAAAAGAGATTATTGCGAAAATCCGTTTAGACCAGGCCAATACTGCTAAAGAAGTGGCGAGAATGAAAGTGCAGCAGGCAAAGGTGCATCTTCGGCGTTCGCAAACAAACTATTCCTATACAACGGTCACGTCTCCCTTTAGCGGCTATATAGACCGTATTCCTTATAAAGTGGGCAGCTTGGTGAATCCTCAAAGTTTGCTGACAACAGTGAGTGATATATCGGAAATATTTGCTTATTACAAAGTGAATGAAAGCGAATATTTAAAATATAAACGTGCGCAATTAAGTGGAAAAAAACAACCAGAAATGAATAATATAGAACTGGTTCTTTCTGACGGTTCTGTATATTCACACAGGGGTAAGGTAGAAACCGTGGAAGGGGACTTTGAAAGGGGGACCGGCTCCATTGCTTTTCGTGTACGTTTTCCTAACCCTGATGGATTATTAAAACACGGCGTTACTGGAAAGATTCGCATGATGACAAAAATGAATGATGTTTATCTTATTCCCCAGCAGTCTACTTTTGAGATACAGGATTTTACGTATGTATATACGGTAGACAGCGTAGGCTATGCAAAAGTTCGGAGTTTCATGCCATTGGAACGCCATAATAATTTTTACGTTACACAAGATTTAACACATGGAACGATGATTGTGTACGAGGGTGTGCAGATGGTCAAAGATGGCGCGGCTATAAAGGTTAAAGAGATAGACTATGAGAAGATTAAACAAGATTTTGAACAGAAAGGTGATTCACTAAAATAGAAGGATATATGTTTAAGATATTTATAAAAAGACCTATTCTGTCAGGAGTAATATCTGTTATTTTTATATGCTTGGGTGCAATGGCAATTAACACATTGCCTATTACTCAATTTCCAGATATTGTACCTCCTTCGGTCACTGTAACTGCCAGATATACGGGAGCGAGTGCGGATGTGATGTCAAAAACGGTTGCTACTCCTTTGGAGCGGGCTATCAACGGAGTGCCAGGGATGACGTATATGACGACAGTGTGTACTAATGACGGTATGTCTCTCACTACCATTTATTTCAATGTCGGAACAGATCCAGACGTGGCAGCGGTAAATGTACAGAATCGTGTCACCACCGTACTGGACGAATTACCGGAAGAAGTAATACGAGCGGGAGTGATTACCGAGAAAGAAGTAAATAGCATGCTTATGTATCTCAATATCATGAGTATAGACAGTACGCATACTGAAAAGTTCGTCTATAATTTTGCAGATATCAATATTTTAAGGGAACTGAAACGTATTGATGGAGTAGGACTTGTAGATGTGATGGGAAGCCGTGATTATGCCATGCGTGTGTGGCTGAATCCTAATCGGCTAGCTTCTTATAATATGTCACCTCAAGATGTAACGGAAGCCATACGGAGCCAAAATATCGAAGCAGCTCCCGGAAAAACCGGAATCAGTTCGGATAAGTTACCTCAACAATTGCAATATACTTTACAATATACCGGAAAGTTCAGTACCCCCGAAGAATATGGGAAGATTGTATTAAAAGCTCTTCCAGACGGTTCCGTTCTTCGTCTTAAAGATGTGGCTGAAATTGAATTTGATTCGGAAGATTACAATATGGTTTCCATGACTGACGGTAAACCGTCCGCATCCATTATGATAAAGCAACGTCCGGGGTCTAATGCGCGTGAAGTCATACAGAACATAAAGGAAAAGATGGAAGAGATTAAAGAAACAAGTTTTCTTCCGGGTATGGAGTATAATATTTCTTATGATGTCTCCCGGTTTCTCGAAGCTTCTATCTCTTCTGTGTTGAAGACATTGTTAGAGGCTTTCATTCTTGTATTTATTGTCGTATACATTTTCTTACAAAATTTGCGGTCGACACTGATACCTGCCATAGCCGTACCGGTTTCGCTCATCGGAACATTCTTCTTCATGGATATATTGGGCTTTTCGATTAATATGCTTACACTTTTTGCACTAGTTCTGGCTATAGGTATTGTGGTGGATAATGCCATTGTGGTAGTGGAGGCTGTTCATGTGAAAATGCATAAAGACAAGTTATCCCCTTATAAGGCATCCGTTGCAGCCATGAAAGAAATCGGAGGGGCCATCGTAGCTATTACATTGGTTATGTCAGCTGTATTCGTGCCCGTAGGCTTCATGACGGGAACGGTTGGTATCTTTTATCAGCAGTTCTCCTTGACTCTCGCCGTAGCTATTGTCATTTCTGGTATCAACGCATTGACGCTATCCCCTGCCTTATGTGCGATGCTTTTAAGGGATCCGCATACTAAATCGAGAAAGAAGAAGTCCAATTTGTTACGCCGGTTCTTTATTATATTTAACCGGGGGTATGACCGGTTCGAAAAGAAGTATAATTGGGGTCTCCATAAATACTTGAATAGGAAAGTAGTAACTTATGTCACTCTCATTTTATTCTTTTTCTTTGCCTGGGGTAGCAATCAAATATTACCTACAGGATTTATACCGAATGAAGACCAGGGAATGATTTATGTAAATGTCAATACTCCAGCGGGAGCCACACTGGAAAGAAGCGAAGCGGTCTTAAACAAGGTTCAAGCAGCCTTATTGCCTTTCGAAGAAATTGAAAGTATTTCTACATTGGCAGGATACAGCTTGATGACTGAAACGGAAGGTGCAAGTTTCGGAATGGGAATGATAAATCTTGTCAGTTGGAATGAACGGGATAAGACGGCATCCGAATTGATAGAAGTGTATGCTGATAGAATAGCACATATAAAAGATGCTGAAATTCAATTTTTCTTGCCTCCCACAGTACCGGGATTCGGTAATGCCAGCGGTTTTGAGTTGCGTTTACTGGACAAGACGGCGGGTACTTTTCATGAAACTGCATCTGTTGCCGATAATTTAGCAGAACGTCTGAACAAAGACAAACGGTTGCGAGGTGTAACCTCTGGTTTCAATCCGAATTTTCCACAATATTTATTAAAAGTAGATATAGTCAAAGCCGCAAAGTTGGGTGTGAATGTGAACGATGCTTTAGAAACCCTTCAATCCTATATCGGTAGTTTTTATTCTTCTAATTTTATTCGTTTCGGGCAGATGTATAAGGTTATGCTTCAAGCATCTCCCCAATATAGGATGAATCCGGAAGATGTCTATAATTTATATGCTAAGAACAAAGAAGGTAATATGGTTCCCTATTCGAACTTCCTCACTATGGAAAGAATATTTGGCCCTAATCAAATTACTCGCTATAACATGTTTACATCGGCACTGATTACCGGTGAAGCTGCTTCGGGAGTGAGTTCCGGTGAAGCTATCGAGGCAGTTGAACAAATAGCAATGGAAGTGCTGCCCCGAGGTTATGATGTGGAATGGTCGGGCGTATCACGTGAAGAAAAAGAGTCCGGCGGACAGACGCTTCTAATTTTCGGCATCTGCCTTTTATTCGTCTATTTATTGTTAGCCGCGCAATATGAAAGTCTTCTTTTGCCGTTTCCGGTTATACTTTCTTTGCCGGCAGGTGTATTCGGTTCCTATTTATTTTTGCAGATAATAGGGCTGGAAAATAATATTTATGCGCAAGTGGCCTTAGTCATGTTGATTGGGTTGTTAGGAAAAAATGCAATCCTTATTATTGAGATGGCAAACCAGTACCGAAGGCAGGGAATGGGAATTATCGAGTCGGCAGTGAAAGGTTCCAGTAGCCGTCTGCGTCCTATCTTGATGACCAGTTTTGCCTTTATTTGCGGATTAATACCTTTGATATTAGCTTCCGGTGCAGGTGCATTAGGTAATCGTTCTATTGGTACGGCTGCTGCCGGCGGCATGCTTATCGGTACCATTGCCGGTATTTTCTTAGTACCGGGATTATACGTTATATTTGAAACATTGGCTACGCGCCTTAAACGAAATCAAACAAATTATGAAGATTAGTAAAATAATATTACCGCTTATTTTTCTATCTGTCCTGCTATATGGATGCAAGGCTCCCGCATTAGCTCCCATAGAAAAGATTACTTTGCCGGAATCTTATGCAGAAGTATATACGGATACTTCGAATGTCGGCAAACTTTCCTGGAAGTATTTTTTCCCGGATACGATATTGCAAGAATATATAGAAATTGCTTTAAAGAATAACTATTCCTTTAGGCAAACGCTGGAAAGGATAACTATGACCCGGACACAATTAAAGTTGAAAAAAGGTGCTCTGTTGCCCAATATGTCATTAGGAATACAGGGAAGTGTGGAAAAATTCGGCGAGTATACGATGGACGGGGTTGGCAACAGTACTACGAATACCCCGGACTTGTCAAAGGACAAGCATATTCCGGGACCTTATCGTGATTTCAGTTTGGGTATTAGTTTTCAATGGGAGGCTGACATTTGGGGAAAGCTGAGTCAGAAGAAACAGGCTGCGGTTGCCCGCTGGATGTCATCCGTCGAAGCAGCTCGTTTAGCTCAAACGATGCTGATTTCGGAAATTGCTACTCAATATTTTGAACTCATAGGCTTGGATAAACAAAGCGAAATATTAAAGGAGGCAATTGTCAAAACAAAAGCTTCTTATGAACTTACTTATGAATTAAAGCAAGAAGGTGAAGTTTCTCAATTAGCGGTAGACCAGTTTCAATCCTATCTATTGAAATTAGAAGGCTTTTTACTTGAAAATGAACAGTTGATTGGGGAGAAAGAAAGAGCTTTGGCCACTTTGATGGGTAACTTCCCCTTCAAAATAGATAGGATTGACTTTCATGAAATGGAAAAGGTTGAATTTCCCATTCATGTGGGAGTTCCTTCCCAATTATTGCAATTCCGTCCTGATGTGAGAGCGGCGGAAATGGAACTTTTGGCGGCAAAGGCGGATGTATCGGCAGCACGAAAAGCCTTCTTCCCCTCTCTTGTGATCGGAGGGAATGGAGGATTCAATGCTTTTGATATCAGTCAGTGGTTTACTTCCCCCGCATCGCTTGTTTATAGTTTGGGAGCTGGGATAACCGCACCGATATTTAAACAATATGAAATACGTTCGCTTTTCCAAGATGCTCGTAGCAACCAAAAGTCAGCTTTGAATCATTATCATGAAACGGTTTTAAAGGCTTATGAAGAAGTGGCAAACTTGATTGTTGCCGATGAGCAATTAGAAAAGAGAAAAGAACTGAAGAGAAAAGAAAGTTTGATACATCATCGTTCTATAAGCAATGCCAATGATATGTTTAGATTAAACTTCGTAGGCTATCTGGAAGTTCTTTCCGCTGATGAACGATATTTGGACTGCGAACTTGAATACGCGTCTTTAAGCGTGTTAAATTGCGTAACAAAAGTCATGCTGTATCGGGCTTTGGGTGGTGGTAGTTATTAATTAACATAGATATTATAAAATGAAACTATTGGAAATATTATTTACTTCAGTATTGAAGGAAAAGACAATTACCCGAGAAAATATAATCCAGTTGATAGAAAAGGGGATGGATGCAGGCATATTCGATTATAAAGAGGGACAAACAATAAAGAATATTGTTAAATTAGGAAAAGTAAGAGCGGAGGAACTTATGATTCCCCGCGTGTTTGTGACTACTGTGTCGGAAGAGATGACAACATTGGAGTTGCATGCGAAGTTTGCGTCTAAAATTTCTTCCTATCTCCCTGTATATACTTTCAACAAGAACACTGTTACAGGATATGTCTCTAAAGAAAACGTGTTTGAATCGTTAGTAACCAACGATGGAGATACAAAAATAAAAGAACTAAAAAAAGATGTGTTTTTTGTTATGGAAGATGAATCCGTCTATTTCGTTTGGATAAAAATGATGGAACAAAATATGAAGCTGGCTATTGTAGTGGACAGTTTTAATGAATTTCAAGGAATAATAAATGTGGAAGATATTACAGAAGTCATTTTGGGTTCCGGCATGGAAGACGAATATGACAGGATTTCCGTCATGAAAAGAGCAACGGAAAGGTTTTGGTACAATGTTGCAAAAAAGTCTAAACCTAAAGAAGTCAAAAAGTAAATAAACAAATAATATGGATGAAATTGTTATTATTATTGCACTGATTTTATTAAATGGCATTTTTGCCATGTCCGAAATAGCGTTGATATCTGTTCGTAAATCCAGTTTGACCACCGATGTAAAAAGCGGCAGCAAAGTGGCAAAACTTGCTTTGAAGTTAGCCAACGAACCCGACCGTTTTTTGTCAACTATCCAGATTGGCATAACACTGATTGGCATTTTAACTGGAATTTATTCAGGTGCAACGTTGGCAGATGACTTTTCACTTATTTTAAATACATGGGGCGTTTCCTCCGTTTACTCCCCTATCGTTGCTAAAAGTATTATTATTGTAGTAGTCACTTATCTTACTTTGATTTTCGGCGAACTTGTTCCCAAAAGAATAGGACTTAGTGTAGCAGAAAGAGCTTCCAAAATAGTTGCTCGGCCTATGTATGTTTTGTCTTTAATTGCCGCGCCGTTTGTTTGGATACTATCTAAAAGTACTTCGACGATGTTTAATATATTAGGAATAAAAGATACTGATAATAAAGTTACTGAAGAAGAAATAAAGTCAATTGTGCAAGAAGGTATGAAAGATGGTGAAGTACAAGAAGTGGAACAGGACATTGTAGAAAGAGTCTTTCTTTTAGGTGATTTGAAAGTCAATTCCATAATGACTCAACGAATGGATATCATTTGGTTGGATTTGGGTATGGATAAAAGCCAGATAAAAAAGGTTCTCGAATATAAAATGTTTGATATGTATCCGATAAAAGGTTGCAATAAAGACAATGTTACGGGAGTTGTTTTCCTGAAAGACTTGGTACTTTATTTGGATAAACCAGATTTTAAACTCGATAATTTTGTACGTTCGGCATTCTATTTCCATGAAAATATGAGTATTTATAAGGTATTGGAAGATATGAAAAAAGAAGGAGTGAGCAGGGCGCTGGTCTGCGATGAATTCGGAATTTGCCAAGGCATTGTGAGTTTAAAAGATATCTTGGAGGCTCTCTTGGGTTCGGTTAATGACACGTGGAAAGAATCTAATATCATTAAACGGGTCGAAAACGAAGGCTGGATGGTTGATGGGCAATGCCCTTTCCATGATTTCCTAAGTCATTTTGAACAGGAAGGTTTGTACAAAAACTGTTATTATCATACCGTTGGAGGGCTTATCTTGGAGTTTTTAGAACGTATCCCCCAGACCGGAGAGCGTATTCAGTGGAAGAGTTTTATTTTTGAAATAGTTGATATGGACGGAGTACGAATTGATAAAGTATTAGTCAATCTAATTAAAGAAAGTAATACTAACGAAATCAAACAATAAACAATATGGACTTGTTCGGCTTACTAGAATGGTGCTTGGAGCATCTGAATTATTGGGTTGTCTTTGTGCTGATGATACTGGAAAATTCAGTAGTACCGTTACCTTCCGAATTAATTGTCACTCCGGCAGCCTATAAAGCGGCTAATGGGGAAATGAATATTTATCTTGTCATAATATTTACCACCTTAGGTTCTACCATAGGGGCGTTGATTAATTATTATATTGCTTCGGTAGTAGGGAGGCCGGTCATTTACAAGTTCGTAAACACTCGTTTGGGGCAGGTACTGTTTGTGGATCGGAAAAAGATAGTATATGCTGAAACTTTATTTTTAAAGCATGGTAAAATATCGACTTTCTTTGGACGATTATTGCCAGCTGGAAGACAATTTATTTCCATTCCGGCGGGATTGGCACGAATGAAACTATCTTCATTCATGCTATATACCTTTCTCGGTTCTGCTATTTGGAATAGTATATTAGTGTTACTAGGATATTACCTTGCGCAAATACTGCCGGAAGAGCAATTGCTAGAAGAGCTGGAACGTCATAGCACCATATTTAGTCTCATTTTTATTGGATTAATAACTATAATTGTTTTTTGTCATTGGGGAAGGAATAAATGGAAACGATAATTACAAAAACACACCTAATGTAAGGATAATTTACACTAGGTGCAATTTGTGAAAATAGAATGGATAACTTAAATAACAAAAACAAATCGTTGTGCTACTGGATACCAGACCACTGTTCTTTTTTTCTAACGGATTATAAGAGAGATGTGGACATGTTTAAAAATGAAGATTATAATACAAATTATATAATTTTTTGCCAGGAGGGTTCAATATGTTTCACAAGTAATTTATTTCAAGAAATAACCCTTTATATGGGAGAAATTTTATTTTTGCCTCGTATGGTTGATTGTCAAGGGAGGGTACTAAAAGATAGCCGTATAGTTGTTCACACCTTCAATAATACGGTATGTCGACCAGAAGAATGTATTCTTAATTATCTATATTCGCATAAAAAGAAACAAGACAATAGCGAAAATATGCTGTTATGCTACAAGTTATCAGCTAACAAAGCTATTTTTACTTTTATGCAAAGCATATGCCATTATATAGAAGACGGAATAGCTAATTTATTTTTGTGGCACTTGAAACACAAGGAGTTTATGCGTTTATTTAGTCATTATTATAAGATAGATGAACTACAAGCATTTTTTTATCAAATGACGAGTGATAGTATTCCGTTTAAAAGCTTAGTATTATCTCACTATCAGAAGGCAGGGAATACTCAAGAACTTGCTGACTTATGCGGATATGGAATAACCACTTTCCGTCGCATTTTCAAAGAAGAATTTGGGATATCAGTTTACCAATGGTTGATAGAAAAACGTTCTGAACATATTCTATATCGCCTTTCTTTTCCCTATATTCCTTTTAAGGATATTATGGAAGAGTTTAATTTTTCTTCTCCCCAACAATTCAACCGTTTCTGCAAGACTAATTTGGGTGACAGCCCGACTAATCTGCGGAAAAAGCAGCAAGGCACTGAATAAGATAACTATCTGAATGCAATAATGATGAATATATGATTATTTTCGATAACATATCACCCGTAAAATGTCCGTACCTTTGCAGCCAATTTTAAACAAAACAGGTATTTACGGAAATTTTCATATATGGAAGAATTTAAAACGATACTCTATATTCAATTATTATCAAAAGGTGAGGCAACAAAAGAAGAATTTCAAGAGGCGTTAAGTGAGTTTACACACCGAGTATATGACTTTTGCAAGAAAGAAAAAGATATAGGATTCATCTATTTCTCCCTAAATTACCTACGGACAATGCTAATTCATATAGAGGAGATAAGAGTGAGAACAGGCGGTAAACTATCTGCCGGTGGAGGCATCGCATTTGTAGATGCCGCGTTAGAGTGGATTAAAAAATATGGTAACAGTATTTTGCAAGAGAATGACGAAATGAAGGAGAATGAAACGACACCGGTGGTATGGACGGGAAAGGTCATCCATCTGATGGAGTTTATCTACGGATCGGATACATTGAAGAATTTCAATGACGGCAAGGTAACCATCAAGGAGGTGGCGGCGCACTTCGGCAAGATGTTAGGGATAGAAATCAAAGACCCGTCGGGATGTTATGTAAGTATGAGGGAACGGGTACAGGAGAGCCGAACCACCTATATAGACAGTATGAGGGACGCCCTGCTGGAAAGGATGGACAAGGACGACGAGAAACTGTACAGGAGGAAAAAGTAACTGCTTTTTCCTCCTGCCTGTTTTGAGGGGTTAGTCCTTCTTACCCAATTCTAACAGATGGCAGAGGTCGGGATCGTTTTTGATACGCTCCAATTCATCGGCGACAATCTGCCGGACGTCTTCTTTGATTTGGTTGTAATTAGCCTGCACCATCTCCTGCATGTGATCCACTCCGTTGTCATCGACAAAGTTAGTGATAACAGGGATTTTCTGATAACTCTTTTCTTCTTCGGCTATCTTGGCGGCATCCACCACTATCTCGCAATGGAAAATCTTCTGTTCGATACGCTCGGAGAAGTTGTCGGCAACGGAGCCGACAAACATGCCCTGGGTGAGTCCGCTGATTTTGCTGGGCGGTATCATGCTATCCATCTGGGTGGAGATGGAGGTGGACTTGTCATTGCGGTTGATGGTCATGCTCTGCCGTTTTTGTAATATCTTGCCGAAACGCTCACTTAACGTCTTGGCGGTTTCACCGACAACTTGCCCGGAAAAGAGATTGCCGACGGTATTGATGATTACTTTCGCCTCCTTGTCGGTATAGTCGCGGATGAGCTGGGAGAAGTCCTGAAAGCCCAAGAGTACGGCGACTTTGTTGCTTCGGGCGGTGGCTATGAGGTTATCCAACCCTTTGATGAAAATGGTGGGCAGCTCGTCGATGATGATGGAACTCTTCAACATTCCTTTCTTATTGACCAACTTAATGATACGGCTGTTGTACAGTCCCAAAGCGGCACCGTAAATTGCCTGCCGGTTGGGGTTGTTGCCGATGCAGAGGACTTTGGGTGCATCGGGATTGTTGATGTCAAGGGTGAACTCGTCGGCGGACATGACCCAATAGAGTGCGGGGGAAATCATACGCGACAAGGGAATTTTGGCGGATGCTATCTGCCCCATGAGCTGGTCGGCGGCTCCGGCGAGCCATGCGTCGAGGAAGGGACTGAGGTAGTTCTCCAATTCAGGATAAGAGGACATGATGGGGAAAATCTGCTCGTAGGGCTTGTTGAGAAACTCGACGGCATGGGGGAAAGTGCAGTACCGCCCGTCCTTGTAGATGCGGAGGAACCAGATGATGGCTGCTAACAGGATGGTGGGCGATTCGACGAAGAAGTCGCCCTGCTTTGCCGCCCATGACCGGTTGAGGTTCAACATGATATTGTACGAACTTTCGTAGGCATCGGAGATGTCGGTCATGAACCGGGCGTTCAGCGGATTGCACCGGTGGCTGCGGCTGGGGTCGTCGAAGTTGATGATGTAGAACTGCGGCTTGACCTTGTACCCGTCCTGATGGGTGAGCAGGTGGTTGTAGGCAATGGTGGTGAGGTCGGGAAACTTGAAGTCGTAGATGAACATCGCGAAGCCTTTTTCAATCTGTTGTTTGATGTAGGAATTGACCACCGCGAAGGACTTGCCGCTACCCGGTGTTCCTAATACGATGCTCGCACGAAAAACGTTGACAACATTGATCCATCCGTCGTTCCATTTCTTCTTATAGAAGAAGCGGGTACGGAGATTGACGGAATATTCATTTTCCATAAGCCGGGTTTCCTGCATGAAGCTCTCGTTTTCATTATTGAAAACGTCATCGAGCAGGTTGTTCTTCAGCAAGCGGCTGATCCAGATGCCTGCCGCCAAAAGGCAGAGGTAGCCGACGGAAAGGGTGAGGATATAAAACGCGGTGCGGACGACAAACGACACGGGCATGTCCAGTAACCACCAGTTGAAAAAGAACAGCACAAAGCCCACGGAAAGGACTGCTCCTATATGTACCCATTTTATCTTTTCTTCCTTCACTCCTTTGGTGCCGATGCAGGAAAGGGCAAGGAACACCACACAAAAGAGTTTGGTGTAGAGCGACCAGGTGAACAGCCCGGCGGTGCGGTGGAAGTTGAGCAGTATCTTATCCACTACTCCGATGTTTATCCCCCATTCTTCGATGGCGGGGTAACAGTACCAATAGATATTGATTATTACGAACAGAATACTCAACGCACGCATGAAATCCATCACCCGTGCCAATCCTCTTAAATCATCTTCTTGTGACATAATATTTTAAATTTTAATAGTGTGATACAATATGTTATGGGGTTAATCCTGACGTCCGTAACGGCGACGCTTCTTCTTGCGCTTCTTAGGAAGCGGAGGCTCGCGGTCGAGCAGTACGGGGTCGGGAGAGAAAAGGGAGAGCAGACCGCCGTCGGCGGATGTTGCGGTGGTATCGGTACGGCTGTCTGCTGACGGTTGCCGTACGGTATGACCGCCGGTGATGGTTGGCTGTTCCTGCTGCGGTTGCGGTTCCTCTCCGCTACTGCCGAAATATTCGTTGAAGACATTCGCGGAGAAGTCTTTGCCCAGACGGGAGCCGTTCAGGACTGTCCGGCTATGGTGGTCGATGAAGGTAACGCCATAGATGCGGTGGTCTTCGTTGCGACGCAATACGAGGTCGATGCCCTGCGCGGAGAGTTCCCGGCGGAAAGCAGACTCTGTCCGGGTGCGCTGCATGGCGGCGGAAACGATGCGGCGGGTACGCTCTTTGAGCTGCTTGTCCCGGATTGCCGTGGCGGACTGCTGCATCTGTTTTTCGATGGCGGCAATGCCGGTGGTCTTGCCGAGGACGGAGGATTTGATCGGTGTGCCGGTCTTTTCGCCGTCCTTGTCCATTGCGGAGTACACGATGCCGTGGTAAGGGCGGCCGCCGGCTTCGCCTTTGACTTCGTCCATACTTATGTTATAGAGGGAAAGCAGGGCTCGGAACTCACCCACGGACTGGAAGCGGTACATCTTCAAGAGGGGTTTCACTACATTGCCGATTTGTTTTTTCAGGTTGCCTTTGCTGCTGTCCACGGGGGTGAGCTGCCAGTCGTCACCCTGCTTCTGTCCTTCCGCCGGATGGAGGTTGTACTTCTGTTCCAGTTCCTCGGTGATCGCTTTGCTACGGCGGTACTCGTTGCTGTCGTTGATCTTCCTGCCGGTACTGTCCACCCGGAGGCTGACGATATGGATGTGCCTGCGCTCGATGTCTTCGTGCTTGAAAATCAGATAGGGCTGGTCGCCATATCCCAATTTACGCATGTATTCCTCCCCGATGGCCGTGAGCTGTTCATCGGTGAGCACGTCGTCGGGGTGCGGATTGAGGGAGATGTGGATAACGGGCTTCTCTGTCCGGTAGTGGGACGGCATCCACCGCCGGAAGTCGTCCATGCAGTCGCCGATGCGGAACTGCCCGTCTTCGGGTTGCAGGACGAGATTGGCGGCAAGCACACGGGCATGACCTTCGTCCACCTTGTCCTGGTTATAGGCAAGGGCACCATAAAGGGATTGTCCCGTACTTATTTTCGCAACCATCGGCTCTCAAAGGTATTGGACAGTTCGACTATCTTACGGCTCAACTCTATCAATTCCAGTGTGGATTTCTCCAATCGGTAAAGCATGGCGAGGGCTTTTTTCTCGGAGAAATGGACGTGGAGTTCCTTCACCGCCTGATTGTAATTGACGCCCACGGCGCGGAACTGCTGGTACAATGCGGTGAGCTTGGCGACGTATTCGAGCGCGGCACGGTCGGTACGGACTACCCGAAATTCTTCGGAGAAGACACGGGCGGCTATGAACTGCGCCATAGAACGCAAGCCGGACTGCTCGAAAAGTGTGAGGAAACGGGCGTGTTCGACGGCATCGAAGTTGACCGTGTAGCGGTAAACGGCGGGGTTGGTTTTGGGATTTCTGCCACCCTTGCGGCGGCTTTTTTCTTTTTCTTCATTCATACATACGATTTTTTTAGTGGTACAATGACAGCCCGGCGGAGTATCTACGCCCTACCACTCTCTCCCCACAATTACCGACTTCGGAGGTAATTGTCCCCCTTTCTCCATCGGAAAAGGGGCAAGCGTTTTTTGCGGCAGAACTTGTTTCGTGCAGCAAAAAACACAGCTTGCTATGTTCGGGTGAACATAAAAATCTGACCGTACCCGGTCAGATTAGGGTTAGCGACAGACGGCAAGGGCGGCGGTTGCAACCCGGACTGCTTAACGATGCAAAGTTAGGGGGACGGAAACGGGCGGAAGAACCCGTAACGGTGCCACTCGGTGCCACTTTGGTGCCAGTTGATGCCACTGATTTTCAAAGTGATACAGGGGAGTTCAATTAGTCGTTTATTTGCGCCGCCATTCTTTTGAGGCACGGAAACAGTGAGGCGGTGATGTTCTCCAATGGTGATGTACTGACGTGCTGTTGTAGTGAAGCATTGTCGTACTGACGTATGGAAATGATGAAGGTCGTCAGTGGTGAAACGAAGAAGTTCTTCGATGGTGAAACAGTGAAGTGATGATGCAATGCTACACGGAAACAGGGAAAGGATGGCGTAAAGAGATAAGGAAGTATTGAGATAATGAATTGAATAATGAACGATTTAAAAATTGAACGTATGAAAAAGGAACCGAAGTACATCGCTTTCTCCACCCAAAAGGGAGGAGCCGGTAAAACAACGCTGACTGTATTGGTGGCAAGTTACCTGCACTATGTAATGGATTATAATGTTGCTGTGGTGGACTGTGACTATCCGCAACACAGCATCGTGGAGATGCGGGAACGTGACCTGAAAATGGCAATGGACGACCCGTACTACAAGCGGATGGCATACGAGCAGGTGCAACGACTGAAAAAGAAGGCGTATCCGGTGATCGAGAGCACACCGGAGGATGCGGTGACGAGAGCCGCGGAGCTGGCGGACACGGACTTTGACTTTATCTTCTTTGACCTGCCGGGAACTATCAACAACGGCGGTGTGGTGCGCACGCTGGCACGGATGGACTATATCTTCTCCCCTATATCGGCTGACCGGGTGGTGATGGAGAGCACGCTCCGCTTCGTGGTAGTGCTGAACGATACGCTGATTACTACGGGAAAGTCGAAAATCCAAGGGATGCACTTACTCTGGAACATGGTGGACGGACGGGAGAAGTCGGAACTGTACGATGTGTATGAGGAGGTGATCCGTGACTTGGGGTTGTCGGTACTGAAGACTTTCCTGCCGGACAGCAAGCGGTTCCGGCGGGAGTTGTCCGCCGGGCACAAGGCGCTGTTCCGCTCGACTATCTTTCCGGCGGACAAGGTGCTGGTGAGGGGCAGCAACCTGAACGAGATAATTGATGAGATACTGGAACTGATTCAATAGGGATGCGTATGGCGAAGAAACTGAAAGAGGACGTTAATCTGGACGAGATTGACGAGAACTTCATCATCTCGTCGTTCAAGACGACGGAACCGCAACAAACGGGCGGAACACTGCAAGCGGTGGAACGGGCGAAGGAGAACCGGGAAGCGGGAAAGGGAAAGAAACGGGGACTGTCGGAGTACGGCGAAAAGTTCCTGAAACGGAACGAGCTGAAAACACGGCAGTGCGTGTATATCAGCGGACAGATTCATGCGGTCATCTCCCGACTGGTGCATGTGATAGCGGACAAGGATATAACGGTGGGCGGCTATATAGATACGGTACTGGCGGAACATCTGGAAAGGCACAAGGAAGAGATTAACGAACTGTACCGGCAAAAGAGGGAGGATCTGATATGAACAAGGATGTGGAACTTATACTGCTGTTCGGGCTTGCCATCCTGTATGTGCTATGGGCTGCGGTCTATCTGCACTATGAGAAATGGAAGCGACGGAAGGCGGCGCGAAATGCCGCCGCGATATTGCCCCGAAAGGATGCGCCGGTAGCCGGGATTCTGGGGAAAAGCCATTTTGTACTTCCGGTAACGGTGCCACTCGATGCCACTTTGAAGCCACTCGAAGCCACGGAAAATGAAAGCGGAAAAGGAGTTGAAAAAGATGATACTTTTGTCGCCGAACCGGAAAAACGCCCGTTGCAAGTGCCTGATGAAGAACTGGATGGGATATTCAACGATGCACCACCGGAAGGGGCAGACAATGAGCCGATGGATATTGATGTGTCGCTGGATTATGAGGAGGAGGACGAGGAGCTGCAAGGGTGCAGCGAGCCGGGGGCAATGGCTTCGGGGGTGAGTTTTGAGGATATGTGCGCCGCCGTGAAAGTGCTGGGAAAGGCAAAGGAAACGGTGAGCGAACAGGAGGAACAGGAAGCCGGAAGGACACTGACGGAACTGCAACATACGGACATGTTCGAGCAGTTGGTTGCCAACCACCCGCAACGGGCGGAAAGGGTGACGGAACTGATAAACCTGCACATGGAGAACTACCGGCAGGAACAGTCCGACGGAACGGATGATAACGGCAATGAGGCTGACGGAGAGGTTCCGGAAGACTTCAATATATATGATATTGTGTAACCAATTATTAATAACCGGATGCGGGGTTATCCAGCCCTGCATCCATAAAAAACAAGTGTTTATGAATACAAAGAGATTTCTTTTAGCTGCCACCGCTCTGTTTGTGGCTGTGGGCGCTACTTATGCACAGGGTAACGGACAAGCGGGGATAACGGAAGCAACGAACCTGATAACGGGGTATTTTGATCCGGGGACGAAACTGGTGTACGCTATCGGAGCGGTCTGCGGATTGATTGGCGGGGTAAAAGTCTATAACAAATTTTCGTCGGGTGATCCCGATACGAGTAAAGTTGCCGCTTCGTGGTTTGGAGCTTGTATTTTCCTGATTGTGGCGGCTACTATTTTGAGGTCGTTCTTCTTGTAATTTATATAATGTACGCGTACAATATATAAAAATAGAGAATGGAATTTGAACTAAACAAGGGGATTGGGAAAAGTGCTGAATTTAAGGGACTGAAAGCGCAATATCTGTTCCTGTTCGCTGCCGGATTGCTCGCGGTATTTGTAGTGTTCATCATCCTGTATATGGTGGGTATCAACCAGTGGATTTGCATCGGGTTCGGTGTTGTCACGGCTTCGGTACTGGTATGGGCTACATTTGCGCTGAATGAGAAATACGGCGAACACGGACTGATGAAACTGCTCTCGTCCCGGCAGCATCCCCGCTTCCTGATTAACAGGATCACTCCCCGAAAACTATTCAAAAAGAGAAGAAAATGAGAAATGTACTAAAAGCTGCCACGATAGAAAGCAAATTCCCGTTGCTTGCGGTGGAACGGGACTGCATCATCAGCAAGGATGCGGATATTACCGTCGCCTTCCGGGTGGAACTGCCGGAGTTGTTCACGGTCACCACACCGGAATATGAAACGATACATTCCACATGGGCGAAGGCAATCAAGGTATTGCCGAACTATTCGGTGGTACACAAGCAGGACTGGTTTATCAAGGAGAATTACCAGCCGAAAACGGATAAGGATAGCCTTAGTTTCCTCTCCCGTTGTTACGAGATGCACTTCAATGAACGTCCGTTCCTCAATCACGGGTGTTATCTGTTCCTGACGAAAACGACGAAGGAACGGGCAAGGATGCAAAGTAATTTTTCATCGCTGTGCCGCGGGTTTATCGTGCCGAAAGAGGTGAACAAGGAGATGACTACGCGCTTTCTGGAAGCGGTGGGACAGTTCGAACAGATCGTGAACGATTCGGGACTTGTCCGGCTGGTACGGTTGGGCACGGATGAAATCGTGGGCACGGACAAGGGTGCGGGACTGATCGAGAAGTATTTCTCGCTCTCGCTGGAAGATACGACGACACTGGAAGATATGGAGTTAGGAACGGACGGGCTGCGCATCGGTGACAAGAAGCTGTGCGTGCATACACTCTCGGACGTGGACGATGTGCCGGGAAAGGTGGGTACGGACATGCGATACGAGAAGTTATCGACTGACCGCTCGGACTGCCGGTTGTGCTTTGCGGCTCTCATCGGGCTGCTGTTGTCGTGCAACCATATTGTGAACCAATATATTTTTATTGATGACAGCAACGAGAACCTGAAGAAGTTCGAGAAGACGGCGCGAAACATGCAGTCGCTCTCCCGTTACAGCCGGTCGAACCAGATTAACAAGGAATGGATAGACCTCTATCTGAACGAGGCGCACAGTTATTCGCTGACGTCGGTACGCTGCCACTGCAATGTGATGGCGTGGGCGGATGATGCGGAGGAACTTAAGAATATCCGCAACGATGTGGGCAGTCAGTTGGCGCTGATGGAATGTAAACCGAGGCATAACACGGTGGACGCGGCTACGCTGTATTGGGCGGCAATGCCGGGAAATGCGGGGGACTTTCCGGAGGAGGAAAGTTTCTATACATTTATCGAACCGGCTCTCTGTTTCTTTATCGAGGAAACAAATTACAAGAGTTCGCCGAGTGCGTTCGGAATAAAGATGGCTGACCGGATCAGCGGGAAGCCGATTCATGTGGATATTTCGGACTTGCCGATGAAGACGGGGATCATTACCAACCGCAATAAATTCGTGCTGGGCGGTTCGGGCAGCGGGAAGTCATTCTTTATGAACCATTTAGTGAGGCAGTATTGGGAACAGGGGGCGCACATCGTGCTGGTGGATACGGGTAATTCGTATTCAGGGCTGTGCGAGATGATACGGAGAAAGACGCACGGGGACGACGGGGTGTATTTCACCTATACGGAGGAAAGCCCAATCAGTTTCAATCCCTTCTTTACGCAGGACAAGGTGTTTGACGTGGAGAAAAAGGAGTCTATCAAGACATTGCTCCTGACGCTCTGGAAGAAGGACAATGAACCGGCGTCGCGCTCGGAAGAGGTGGCGCTGTCCAATGCGGTCGCCTTGTTCATTGACCGGATTAAGTATGATGACAGCCTTGTGCCGTCTTTCGACACTTTCTACGAGTTTGTGGACACGGATTACCGGGCGATACTGGATGCGAAGGGGGTACGCGACAAGGAGTTCGACATCACCAATTTCCTGAATGTACTGGAACCGTACCACAAGGGTGGCGAGTATGATTTTCTGCTGAACTCGGACAAGCAATTGGACTTGCTGGACAAGCGGTTCGTGGTATTCGAAATCGATTCGATCAAGGATCATCCCATCCTTTTTCCGGTGACTACTATCATTATTATGGAGATGTTTATCAATAAGTTACGCCGATTGAAAGGGGTGAGAAAGATGATAATCATCGAGGAAGCATGGAAGGCACTGACGCGGGAAGGGATGGCGGAATATATGCGCTATCTGTACAAGACTGTCCGAAAGTTTTTCGGGGAGGCGGTGACGGTAACGCAAGAGGTGGACGATATTATTTCTTCGCCTATTGTCAAGGAGAGTATTATCAATAACTCGGATTGCAAGATTCTGCTCGACCAACGCAAGTACATGAACAAGTTCTCGAAAATTCAGGAGTTGCTGGGGCTGACGGACAAGGAGAAGGCGCAAATCCTCTCTATCAATATGGCAAATGCGGCATCGAGGAAGTATAAGGAGGTGTGGTTCGGGCTGGGCGGCGTGCAGTCGGCGGTCTATGCCACGGAGGTGTCGATGCAGGAGTATCTGGTGCGCCCGTAAAGGAAATTTGACGAATGTCGCTTTGGCAAGCGACTGGGCAAGT
>OGIN01000209.1_pt1 | contig 71092 bp, 54 predicted proteins | sample 1571851 | NCBI WGS metagenome assembly OGIN01 (sample SAMEA2582123, study PRJEB24529) | metagenome | biome: Human gut stool | place: China | collected 2011 | reverse complement strand
GAATCGTATGTGTTTCACTGTTTAGTTATCAAGGTTGTCTGTCTTGCGACAGCTTTGCTATTTTAACATGTTGTCTTCTGTTTGTCAAGAACTTTTTTAATAAGTTTTTTCAAACTTCTTCAACATTTGTTCTTTTCAACAGCTTTTCGAGTTTATCATAACTCTTTCGCTTTGTCAAGAACTTTTTTTACTTTCTTTTCTCAAGAAAGAACGGAGAAGGAGGGATTTGAACCCTCGCGCCGCTATTAACGACCTACTCCCTTTCCAGGGGAGCCCCTTCGGCCAGCTTGGGTACTTCTCCAAATTGCCCTAGATTCGTCGTTTCACAGAAACGACTTTCTTCACACTCTCGTGTCTTTATTTAGTTCTCTTCGTTTTCACCGAAGAACCTTGTGCATTATATCGCACTTTTTATTTGTTTGTCAAGTACTTTTTTCAAAACTTTTTAAGTAACTTGGCAAGCGGAGAGAGTGGGATTCGAACCCACGCGCCCTTGCGGACAAACGGTTTTCAAGACCGCCTCGTTATGACCACTTCGATATCTCTCCATATGTTGTTGACTGCGTTCGTTGTGTTCTCACCGCCGACGCAAGTGATATTCTAGCATCAATACCCGCATCTGTCAACAACTTTTTTACATTTTTTTCAATTTTTATTTTTATCTTCCCAGATTTCCCATAAAACCCGCTAAAATACGGCATTTTTCAATCACAAAACATTCTTTAATGTTTCAAAAATGCTTCCGCGATATCAAGATCCTCCGGTGTTGTGATCTTAATATTCTGATAAGATCCCTCTGCCAGAGCAACCTTTGCCCCTGTCTCCTGCTCTACTACCATGGCATCATCTGTAATTTTGCTCATATCTTTCTGACGAATGCTGTCATGAGCCTCACGTATCAGTGAATACGAAAAAATCTGCGGGGTCTGAATTGTCCACACACACTTTCTGTTTGGAGTTTCTTTTACATATCCCTCTTCATCAGAAAGTTTGACTGTATCTTTAGAAGGCATACCAATCACACATGCACCTGTTTCCTTCACTTTCTGCAGACCACGTTTAAGAATTTCTTCTGTCACAAAAGGTCTTGCACCGTCATGGATCAATACATATTCACAGTCTCTGCATTCACAAAGACCTGCATAGACAGAATCATAGCGTTCTTTTCCTCCCGGGATTACTGCCGATACCTTTGTAAATCCATATTTTTGCACGATTTCTTCTTTACAGTAGGAGATAGATTCCTCTCCTGTCACAAGAATAATATCCTGAATCAGCGGACTTTCCTGAAAACAGCGCAGGGAATAATACAGAACCGGGTATCCCTGTATCTCCAGGAACTGCTTCTGTACTTTACTGTGCATTCTTTTTCCCTGCCCTGCTGCCAGAACAATGGCCGTATTTCTTTCTGACATCTCAACGCTCTCCCAGTTTAAGATTCGGCACAGCATTCAGATCCCAGCCATGACGTGTACCTTTAATATATTCATAATAAGCAGCTACTCCAATCATTGCTGCATTGTCTGTACAGAAGATCGGTGACGGCCGATAAAAACTGTAATTATTTTTCTTACATGCTTCTTCCATTGCCGCTCTTAACGTTCCATTCGAAGCCACTCCACCTGCAATTGCAATCTTAGTCATCCCATAATCTTTGGCTGCAAGCATTGTATGCTCCACCAGCACATCAACTACCGCTTTCTGGAAAGATGCTGCCAGATCTGCTCTGTTTATCTCTTCTCCGGTCATCTGCGCATGATTAATATAATTCAACACTGCTGATTTTACACCACTGAAGCTGAAATCGTACGGACAATCTCCAATTTTAGCTTTTGGAAACTCAATTGCATTGGGATTTCCCTCTTTAGAGAGCTTGTCTACCTTTGGTCCTCCCGGATATCCCAGTCCGATAGCTCTTGCAACTTTGTCAAAAGCTTCGCCTGCAGCATCATCACGGGTACGTCCCAGGATTTCAAATTCTCCATAATCCTTAACGATCACAAGGTGTGTATGTCCTCCTGACACGATCAGACATAAAAATGGAGGTTCAAGATCCGGATGTTCAATATAATTTGCTGACACATGGCCCTCAATATGGTGGACCCCTACCAGTGGAAGCTTCTTTGCATAAGCAATTGCCTTCGCCTCAGCAACGCCCACAAGAAGTGCACCTACAAGTCCCGGACCATAAGTGACACCAATTGCATCCAGATCATCAAGAGTTACATCTGCATCTGCCAGTGCCTGTTCAATTACCTGGTTAATCTTTTCAATATGTTTACGGGAAGCAATTTCCGGAACTACCCCACCGTATAAAGTATGAAGAGCGATCTGTGAAGAGATCACATTTGACAGAATAGTTCTTCCGTTTTTGACAACAGAAGCTGCAGTCTCATCACAGGAACTCTCAATTGCAAGAATTAATGTATCTTTCATTTTCTGTTCCTCATATATCCGACGGATAAGTCATCCGTTTTACTACTTGTTCATAATCAGTTTCAGTGACATATTATTCCTCAAAATTCAATTCCAGACTCTTTCCGTCTTTTCCCGGATATGCATTTGGAAAAATTTCACGAACTTTATCCATAAACTCATCCGGTCTGACCAGAGACGGACTGTAATGTGTCAGCCACATCTCCTTTACCCGGGCATCACGGGCCAAAACCGCCGCCTCGCGGAAAGTCATATGCTTGTATCCGCGTGCTTTGTCTGCTTTGTCATCTTCTCCGTACATTCCTTCACAGATAAACAGATCCGATTCCTTTGCATTTCGCAGGATAGATTCTGTTGGTCTGGTATCTGTTGTATAAGTAAGCCTGATTCCTTTTCTCGCAGGTCCAAGTACCATCTCCGGTGTATAGGTAATACCGTCTGCTTCGATGGTCTGCCCTTTCTGGAGCGGATTCCAGTATTTCAGTGGAATATCCTGCTCTTTCGCCCTCTCAGCCGAGAATTTTCCCTGGCGGAGAATCTCAAGGGTATAGCCATAACAGAGTACATTATGGTTCACTTTAAAAGCCGTAATACGATAGCCATTTAATTCAATGACCTGCTCCGGCTGTGTAATCTCAATAAATTTAATTTCAAACGGAAGCTCCGGTGCAATGACGCGAAGTGCATTGACCACTCTCTCCAGACCTTTGGGACCTACCAGAGTCAATGGTTCTGTGCGGTCTGCATTTCCCATAGTAAGAAGAAGTCCCGGAAGCCCGCTGATATGATCTCCATGATAATGAGTAAAACAAATCACATCAATAGGTTTAAAGCTCCACCCCTTCTCCTTAATTGCTACCTGAGTACCTTCACCACAGTCAATGAGCAGACTGCTCCCGTTATATCTTGTCATAAGCGCAGTCAACCATCTGCGCGGCAGAGGCATCATTCCACCGGTTCCAACTAAACATACATCTAACATATATTCCCTCTATTTTCCAGCTTCCGGCAATTCCCTTAAAAGGTGTATGATCCGGCTGCTGATTTTTTCTGCTTTCATTTCTTTTTCATTCGGGATGTCTGGTCATAAGCAGCGCATCCTCCACAGGATCACTGTAATATGCCTTACGTATTCCATCTCCGGTAAATCCCATACGTTCATAGAGACGGATTGCAGTCTCATTTCCCACACGTACTTCCAGATGGATTGTCGTAACCTCCCTCTCTGCTGCAAGGCGGATCAGGCTCTGCATCAGAAAAGCGCCAATTCCTTCTTTTTGTCTGTCCCTGCGCACAGCCACATTGGTAATATCTCCCTCATCCAGAACCATAAGAAGACCGCAGTAACCCAGAATCTTTTCTTTCTCTTCCACCACCAGAAACATGGCATCATCCCTGGTCAGAAAAGTAAAAAAACCTTCTTTTGTCCATGGCACATGAAAAAGATCCTGCTCAATCTCCATTACCTGATCCAGGTCATCCACAAGCATTTCCCGCAGGATCATATTTTTGTACCTGCCGGTTTCTGCTCTTTTTCTCTCTCTGCACGCTCACGCTCTGCCTGGGAAACGCGGAGATATTCCGGGATATGTTCCATAGCAGTCTCTGTGCGTCCTTCTTTATAATAAATACTGCCAAGAGCTGCCACTGCCGCTGCTCTCTGTTTATTTACATGAGCCGGTGCAAAAGAATACGGAACCTGCAGTTTCTCTGCGATCAGTTCACGAAATACAGGTACACCGTCTCCCAAAAATGTAACCATCTCTCCTCTCTGATTCAGTTCTTCCAGCAGTTCCTCGATCGGTGCTGCCCACTGTTCTTTCAAAGTCATAAGCTGATGCTCTTCAAATCTGTAAATTCCTGTATATACCTGCTTTCTTCTGGCATCCATGATCGGACAGATCAATCCCTGTGCATCATAAAGATTATATGCCAGTGCATCTACTGTCGGTACTGCTACCAATGGTTTCTTCAGGGCAAGTCCCAGGCCTTTGGCTGTTGCCGAGCCGATACGGAGTCCTGTAAAGGATCCCGGTCCCGCTGCCACTGCAATAGCATCTACGGATTCCAGTTCCAGTTCCGTCATCTTCACAATCTCATCTAACATCGGAAGCAAAGTCTGAGAATGTGTTTTCTTATAATTTACAGTATACTCAGCCAGTAATGTATCATCTTCCACAACTGCTACAGATGCAACAATTCCTGAGCTGTCCAAAGCTAAAATTTTCATTTCTACCTCCTAACTGTTCTCCGGACCAATCACTGTAATCCTTCTATAATCAAAGCCTTTCTCCAGATCTTTCTCTATGGTTACTTTGATCAGCTTTTCCGGAAGGATTTCTTCAATCAGATCAGCCCATTCGATCAGACAGATTCCCTGTCCGAAGAAATAATCGTCATATCCGATTTCTTCCATTTCCTCAATGTCACCGATACGGTAAACATCAAAATGATATAAAGGAAGACGTCCGCTTTCGTATTCCTGAATGATCGTGAATGTCGGGCTGCAGATAGGCTCTGTGATTCCAAGCCCTGCCGCAACTCCCTGGGTAAATACGGTTTTTCCAACTCCAAGATCACCTGTCAGAGTATAAATCTGACCCGGTTTCGCATTCTCTCCGATCTTCTTTCCCACCTCAAATGTTTCCTGTGGTGTTTTTGTCTCTATAATCATCTTTTCCACCTTTTTCTTGCAGAATTGTTCTTTGCATATTATAATAGAGCGAACAGCGAAATACAATACTTTTTGAAAAGGAGACTTGAAACTATGGCAAATCCGATAGTTACAATTACCATGGATAATGGCGATGTGATGAAAGCAGAATTATATCCTGAGATTGCACCGAATACAGTTAATAACTTTATCAGTCTTGTAAAAAAAGGCTTCTATGACGGACTTATTTTCCATCGTGTGATCAACGGTTTCATGATCCAGGGAGGATGCCCGGACGGAACAGGTATGGGCGGTCCGGGATACAGCATTAAGGGTGAATTCACTCAGAACAGATTTAAAAATGATCTGAAACATACTGCAGGTGTTCTTTCCATGGCACGCGCCATGCATCCAAACTCAGCAGGAAGCCAGTTCTTTATCATGCACAAAGATGCTCCGCATCTTGACGGTGCTTATGCTGCATTCGGCAAGATCACTGAAGGAATGGATGTTGTAAACCGTATTGCAGAAGAAGATACCGATTACAGCGACCGTCCGCTTGACGAGCAGAAAATCAAATCCATGACAGTAGAAACTTTCGGTGTTGATTATCCGGAACCGGAGAAATGCTGATTCGCTGACTTTTTATGCCCCATGCAGTTTTCAGGCTACATGGGGCATATTTTATCAGTCCGTAAATACTTTCACTTCACCGTCAATCACTGAATAGTAAAGATCTTTCTCTTTCTTCATCTTCGCTCTTCCATTTGTTCCCTCGGTGATTGCTTTTTCTACAAATGCAATCTGATCCGCCGGAACCAGCAAATGCAGAACTACCCTGTCAGTGTATTCAGAATCAAGGATCGGTAATTTCTGTTCTCCGGCAATATACTGGATCTTGCCTATCCCGGTATAATCCGTAACTACTTCCATAGAAATTCCGTAGGTTTTCTCAATCACTATGCTGGCGGCAAGACCTTCCTGCAGACTCCTGGAATATGCTCTGACAAGACCTCCTGTTCCAAGAAGTATCCCTCCAAAATATCTGGTAACTACTGCTGCCACATTATAAATATCTTCCCCCAGGATTACATCCAGCATTGGTCTTCCCGCAGTGCCTGACGGCTCACCATCGTCACTGCATCTGGTATATTCCCTGTTCTTTCCCACCGAATATACATAGCAGTTATGTCTGGCATCCCAATATTTCTTCTTCATTTCCTCTATAAAGGCCAGTGCCTCCTCTTCGGTCTGTACAGGACGCACTGTAGCAATAAATCTGGATTTCTTTTCCACGATCTCGCCTTCCCCGCCCTCGTAAACTGTCTTATATTTCTCAAGCATGTCTCATACTCCTCTTTCCGTTCTCTTATTGACTCAGTGTACCATGAATTACAAAAATGTGCCAGCACAGTGTATACTAATCCTATAAAAAAACACAATAACCATTAAAAAGATCCAAAAGCAATTGTGAATTTTTATTTTTCTGCTTTATTTACTTATTCTTATTTGATATAATAGAACGGATTATAAAGGAGGTTTAACATGAACTACGGTAAAAAGTCGACTGCAAAGAAACGGACGGCACTGATCTCCCGTTCTTCCATGATGGGAAAGCGCGCCAGAGTTTCTTTCATCAGAGTCCTGTTCGTATCACTGATAGCACTCTGCATCGCAGTAACCTGTCTGGGTGTGGGGTCATTCAGGGGTGTAATTGATACTGCTCCTGATGTTGATGATATTGATATTATGCCACTGGGCTATGCAACCTTTCTCTACGATGATGCAGGGAATCAGATCCGTAAACTGGCCGCTCCGGATTCCAACCGACTGCCTGTCACTCTCGATCAGATACCTGTTGATCTGCAGCATGCAGTTGTCGCAATTGAGGATGAACGTTTCTATGAACATAACGGTATTGACGTAAAAGGTATTCTTCGTGCCGGAATGAAAGCTCTCACTACCGGAGATTTCTCAGAAGGTGCCAGTACGATCACACAGCAGCTTCTTAAGAATAACGTATTTACCAACTGGACCAGTGAATCTACTCAGCTGGAAAGATTTACGCGAAAAATCCAGGAACAGTACCTTGCTGTCCAGGTTGAGAAAAAAACTGATAAAGACACCATTCTTGAGAATTACCTGAACACAATTAACCTGGGTGCCGGTTCCTACGGTGTACAGGCTGCCGCGCGACAGTATTTTGACAAGGATGTATGGGATCTGAATCTTTCTGAATGTGCAACTCTGGCAGGTATCACACAGAACCCGACGAAATTTAACCCGATCATCAATCCTGACAGCAACAGGAAGAGACGCAAGGAAGTTCTCCAGCATATGCTGGATCAGAACTATATTACTCAGGATCAGTATGATGAAACTCTTGCAGATGATGTTTATTCCCGTATCCAGGCCGCTCAGGAAAAGAACTCCAGCACTGAGAATACTGTTTACACATATTTTGAAGATGAACTGACAGATCAGATCATCAACGACCTGATGAATATCAAAGGTTACACCAAAAAACAGGCAACCAATCTTCTCTACAGCGGCGGACTTAAAGTATATACAACACAGGATTCCAAGATCCAGAATATCCTGGATGAGGAATATGCAGATCCTTCCAATTATCCGGACACTGTCCAGTATGAACTTGACTATGCCCTGACGGTTACCGATCCTGATGGAAATCAGGTAAACTACAGTAAGGAAATGCTGCAGCTTTATTTTCAGAATGAGGATCCCGATTTCGATCTTCTGTTCGATTCCCCGGAAGATGGACAGACTTATGTAGACAAATATAAGGCAAGCATACTCGCCAACGGAAGTAAAGTTCTTGCAGAGCGTGTCAATTTCGCACCTCAGCCACAGTCTTCCATGAGTGTGATCGACCAGCATACCGGCTATGTAAAAGCTCTGATCGGTGGTCGTGGAGAGAAAACGGCAAGTCTTACACTGAACCGGGCAACGGACACTACCAGACAGCCTGGTTCTACCTTTAAGATCGTGTCCACTTATGCACCTGCTTTAAATGAAAAAGGCATGACTCTTGCAACAACATTTGAAGACGAACCTTATGAATATCCGGATGGTTCCCCTGTAAACAACGCAACCCGTTCTTACAACGGAACAACCACGATCCGTACTGCGATCCAGAATTCCATTAACGTTGTAGCCGTCAAGTGTCTGGAAAAAGTAACTCCTGAGCTTGGATTGAAATATCTGGACAACTTTGGTTTTACAACCCTTGCTCATGGAACAGAGGCTGACAAAGATGCCAATGGTAATGTATGGAGCGATGCAAACCTTGCCACTGCGCTTGGCGGCATCACCCGCGGTGTCACAAATGTTGAACTGTGTGCATCCTATGCAGCCATCGCAAATAACGGAAATTATATCAAGCCAATTTATTACACAAAAATTCTGGATCACAACGGAAACGTCCTGATCGAGAATACTGCTGCCGAACGTTCCGTAATCAAAGAAAGTACTGCTTTTCTTCTCACCAGTGCAATGGAGGATGTTGTAAAACAGGGTACAGGTACAGCCTGCCAGCTTGACAATATGCCTGTTGCCGGAAAAACAGGTACAACCGAAGCCTATAACGACTTGTGGTTTGTGGGTTATACACCATATTATACATGCGCAGTATGGTCCGGTTATGACAACAATGAGAAATTACCTGATTATGCGCGTAACTTCCACAAAGCTTTATGGAAAAAGGTTATGACTCGTATCCATGAGGGACTTCCTTCCAAAGAATTCGAGAAGCCTGCAAGTGTAGAAAAGTTAAGTGTCTGCGAGGAAACCGGACTTCTTCCAAGAGCCGGCTGTCCGGTGATCACTGAATACTTTGACGTAGGTACCATGCCTACTGAATACTGTGACCAGCATTTCTATGACAGTGATGATTATGACTATAATTATGATACAGATTCCTCTGATCAGACTGATAACACCACTGACACTGATAACAGCGAAAACTCTGATAATGGAGATACCGACAACAGTGGTGACAGTAACAATACTGATGACAACGGTAACAGCGGTGACGATGGTACTGATAATACCGGCGGAAGCGATGACAACGGTGACGGTAACGAGGATGATTCCTCTTATCAGGTCGACTATTATTAATGCAAAAATACCGGTACAGGAGCACCTCCGAATGATATTCCTGTACTGCAAAAAATCCACAGTCCTGTCAACTCAGGACTGTGGATTTTTTATATATTTTCAAAATTGATTCTCAGATATTATACTTCTTTAATAACCATACGCGCAGATCCGTAAATACCTGCATCATTTCCGAGAGTTGCAAGAATGATCGGTGTTTTCTTGCATGCTGTAAAAGCATATTTCTCATAGTATTTCTGAATACAGTCGATCAATGGCTGTCCGGCTTTGGAAACACCACCGCCGATAACGATGGCTTCCGGATCTGTCACACATGCAAACATGGCAAGTGTTCCGCCAAGCATTTCTCCTACCTGTGCCATAACATCGCAGGCTACTTTGTCGCCCTCTTTAAAAGCATCCAGAACATTCTTTGCTGAAAGTTTTGTAAATTTGCGAAGAACAGTCTGCTCATCTGTAGCAGCCAGAGTTCTCTGTGCCACGCGAACGATACCTGTTGCAGACGCATACTGCTCCAGACATCCACAGTTACCACAGTTGCAGGCTTCCTTTTCTTCATGGTCAACTGCTGCATGACCGATTTCTCCACCTGCACCATGAGCACCGCCAACAATCTTTCCATCAACGATGATTCCACCGCCGACACCTGTTCCAAGAGTTACAAGAATAACGTTCTTAGCTCCTGCTGCTGCGCCTTTCCATGCTTCGCCAAGTGCTGCTACATTGGCATCGTTTCCTGCTTTGGACGGAAGTCCTGTCAGTTCTGTCAGTTCCTTAGTAACTTCTTTAAAGCCCCAGAAAAGGTTTACCGCACATGGCACTTCCCCTCTCTCGTTAACAGGTCCCGGTACCCCGATTCCCACACCGTCGATTTCTTCTTTATCCAGCTTACGCTCTGCGATCTTGTCAAGGATTGTCTTTGCAATATCTGGCAGGATTGCTTCTCCACTGTTCTCCTTACGTGTAGGAATTTCCCATTTCTCAACTAAGACTCCGTCTGTCTGAAAGAGTCCACATTTTACAGATGTACCACCAACGTCAATTCCAAAACAATACTTTCCCATAATATCTGATATCCTCCAAATTACTTTAAATTATTTTTCTTCACGTTTCTTTGCAAGGTTTGCCTGAACACGTTTGTACAGTTCTTCCGCTGCATTATATCCCATCTTCTTCTGTCTGTGGTTAACTGCCGCAGATTCAACGATAATAGCCAGATTACGTCCCGGACGGATAGGCAGAGAATGGCATACAATCTTATTTCCAAGATACTCTGTATATTCCTCATGCAGGCCGAGACGGTCATATTCTTTGTCTCTGTCCCACTCTTCCAGTTTGATAACCAGATCCACAGACTGTGTATCCTTAACGCTCTCAACACCAAACAGAGTTTTGACATCGATAATACCAATACCACGAAGTTCAATGAAATGTCTTGTGATATCCGGTGCCGAGCCCACCAGCGTCACATCACTGACTTTACGAAGTTCTACAACATCATCACTGACAAGACGATGTCCTCGTTTGATCAGTTCCAGCGCAGCCTCACTCTTGCCAATTCCGCTCTCACCTGTGATCAGGACACCTTCACCATATACATCCACAAGCACACCATGGATGGAAATACATGGTGCCAGCTGTACACCCAGCCAGCGGATAATCTCAGCCATAAAACTGGAAGTTGTACGCTCTGTCACGAAAGTCGGAACATTATATTTAACTGCCAGATCGATCATATCCTGTGATGGTCTTGTCATTGTACTGAAAATTACACAGGGAATCTTGCTGGAAATAAATCTTTCATATTTAAATTTCCGTTCCTCATCACTGAGCTGCATCAGATAAGTATACTCTACATATCCGATGATCTGTACCCGTTCATTTGCAAAATGCTCCAGATATCCTGTCAGCTGCAATGCCGGTCTGTTGATCTCCGCTGTCTTGATCACAATCTCAGACAGATCAATTTCAGGAGTCAGGTTGTGAAGTCCCAGTTCCTGAACTAATTTTGTCAACTGTACACCCTTCATTTATTTCTCCTTTTCAGTTCAAAATCTGAAAGCCCGGTCTGTCCGCTATCTCAAAACCTGCTCATACAGACATAACTCATTTATAGCTGTCGTCCGAAACTTTCATAGTAAATTTCACGTCTTTTTTATTATATCACATCACTATATACAACTTCAATTACAAAAAGCGAGAGTCTTTGGGTAATATGTAGAAGAACCCAGGAATATTTTTACATATTTTATATTTTTTTCTCACCAGTGTGCCGACAAGTTGATTCTTGAAACAATCAACTTGTCGGTACACTAGCTCCATGAAAAAATTCATAGACTTTCTGTGCACTTCCTGCATTCATGCTTTCTGTCTCCGCAATTTCTTCCAATGATGCATCTCTGATATTCTCAATGGATTTAAATTTCCGCATCAATGCTTTCCGCCTGGTTTCACCGATACCAGGGATATCATCCAACAGGGAATGCACCTGTTCTTTACTTCTCAGAGATCGGTGAAATTCAATGGCAAAACGGTGCGCCTCATCCTGGATTCTGGTGATCAGGCGGAAGCCTTCACTGTCTGTATCAATGGGAATTTCAAGATTATTGTAATACAGTCCTCTGGTTCTGTGATGGTCATCCTTGACCATACCACAGACCGGAATCTCTATTCCCAGATTATCCAGAACTTTTAGCGCAATATTCACTTGTCCTCTTCCTCCATCCATCAGGATCAGATCCGGCATAATGGAAAAGCTGTCAAACTCATCTTTTCCCTCATGAGTAAATCGTCTGGTAAGTACTTCTTCCATACTTGCATAGTCGTTCGGTCCCTGCACCCACTTTATCTTAAATTTGCGGTAATCACTGCGCTTTGGCTTTCCTTTCTCATAGACAACCATGGAACCTACAGATTCAAAACCACTGATATTGGAAATATCATAAGCCTCCATACGCCTGATTCCCGACAGTCCAAGCCACTCTTCCACTTCATGAACCGCTCCGATGGTTCTTCCTTCTTCACGTTTGATACGCTCTCTGTCTTTATCCAGAACCATCTTTGCATTCTCTTCTGCCAGCTCTACCAGCTTCTCTTTCGTACCTTTCTTCGGTACCCTGATATAGACTCGCTGCTTTCTTCGATCTGTAAGCCATTCCTCTATGATCTTGGCATCTTCGATTTCTTTTTGCAGCATGATCTCACGTGGGATAAACGGAGTTCCGGCATAAAATTGCTTCATAAAGCTGGATAATACCTGAGCCTTTGTATCGCCACGCGCCACACGCAGATAGAAATGCTCCCGCCCGATCAGTTTGCCTCCCCGGACAAAGAATACCTGTACAACAGCATCCTGCTCCCGCAGATCAAGGCTTTCATCCATGGCAACAGCGATGATATCCTTATCTTCCTCTCCGTAACCTGTAATTTTCTGACGTTCTCCGATCTTCTGGATACTGCGGATCAGATCCCGGTATTCCATGGCATCCTCAAAACGCATTTCTTCGGAAGCTGCCATCATTTTGTCGGTAAGCATATCAATCGTATCCTTAAAGTCTCCATTGAGAAATTTCAGCAGTTCTGCGATATTTTTCTTATATTCTTCTGAACTCACATAGCCTTGGCATGGCGCGCTGCACTGTTTCATGTGATAGTACAGACATGGACGGTCCTTCCCACAATCTCTTGGCAGTACACGATTACAGGAGCGCACCTTATAAAGTTTTCGCACAAGCTCGATCACATCTTTTACAGCCCCGGCACTTGTATATGGTCCGAAATATTTTGCCTTGTCTTTCTTCATTCTTCTGGCAAAAAGAACTCTGGGATATTCCTCATTTACTGTGACTTTGATAAACGGATAACTTTTATCATCTTTGAGCATGGTATTATATTTCGGTCTGTGCTCCTTGATCAGATTACACTCCAGCACAAGGGCTTCCAGTTCCGAATCTGTGATAATATACTCAAATCTGGTGATATGGGTAACCATCTGTTCAATCTTTGCGCCCTTATTTCTGCTGCTCTGGAAATATTGACGCACCCTGTTTTTCAGACTGACGGCTTTTCCAACATAGATGATCTCGTCCTTCTCCCCATGCATAATATAAACCCCCGGCTTACCCGGAAGTTTTTTCAGTTCTTCTTCTATCTGAAACATAAACTCTCCTCTATACAAAAAATCCTGCCCTGAATGCTTTTCGTATCCATGAGATATTACAGCGTAATTTCCCGTGGTATGAAAACAGAGCCGGAAATTATTTCATTTCCGACTCTGTTATTGTATCACTGAATCTCTGGCTTATCCAGCGTTACTGTATTCTGTTTTTCCTCCGGAATTACCAGATCATCCAGATTTTCCGGAATCTCGATTCCACGCTCTACCGCATGGAAAATCTTCATAAATTCCTTACCTGTAATGGTTTCCCTGCGGATCAGATAAGTAGCAATCTTATCAAGTGCTTCTCTGTGACTGCCGATCAGTCTCTTTGCTTCTTCATAGGAATTATGCAGAAGTATCATCACCTCATGGTCAACCTCTGTGGCAGTGTCATCGCCGCAGTTTAACACTGCTCTTCCGCTGAGATACTGACTCTCCTGTGTAGCCAGACCCATAAGTCCGAATTTATCAGACATACCGTATTGTGTGATCATGGCTCTTGCCACTTTGGTAGCCTGCTCAATATCATTGGCCGCCCCGGTTGTGACAGTGTCAAATACCAGTTCCTCTGCTGCGCGTCCGCCAAGATATCCCACAAGCATTGCTTCCAGTTCCTTCTTTGTATTGAGATATTTCTCCTCCTCGGGTACCTGCATTACATAACCAAGTGCCCCCATTGTTCTCGGCACAATAGTAATCTTCTGTACAGGCTCTGCATCTTTCTGCAGGGCGCTTACCAGTGCATGTCCTACCTCATGATAGGATACGATCCTGCGCTCCTGTGCACTGAGGATCCTGTCCTTCTTCTCTTTACCTACCAGAACTACTTCAACAGCTTCGAGAAGATCTTTCTGGGATACTGCGCTGCGTCCACTCTTAACAGCAAGGATAGCAGCCTCGTTGATCATATTAGCCAGATCCGAACCCACTGCCCCGGAAGTTGCAAGTGCAATGTTCTCAAAATCAACAGTCTCATCCAGATGTACATTTCTTGCATGAACCTTCAGGATCTCGATTCTTCCCTTCAGATCCGGTCTGTCCACAATGACACGTCTGTCAAAACGTCCCGGACGAAGAAGTGCCGGATCAAGAACCTCCGGACGGTTGGTAGCAGCCAGGATCAGAAGTCCCTTTGAAGTGTCAAATCCGTCCATTTCCGCAAGAAGCTGGTTCAGGGTCTGCTCACGCTCATCATTGCCGCCGCCATAATGAGAATCTCGGCTCTTTCCGATTGCATCAATCTCATCAATAAAAATGATACATGGTGCATTCTTCTTTGCTTCCTCAAAGAGATCGCGGACACGTGATGCCCCCACACCTACAAACATCTCCACAAACTCAGAACCTGACAGGGAGAAAAACGGCACATGTGCCTCTCCTGCTACTGCCTTTGCCAGAAGTGTTTTACCGGTTCCCGGAGGTCCTACAAGCAAAGCTCCTTTCGGCAGCTTCGCTCCGATGGTGGTATATTTGCCGGGATTATGCAGGAAATCCACCACCTCCTGCAGTGATTCCTTGGCCTCATCCTGCCCTGCCACATCCCTGAAAGTAATTCCTGTATCTTTCTGAATGTAGGCTTTGGCGCGGCTCTTTCCAACGCCCATCATTCCGCCGCCCTTATTCATGCGGCGCATAAATACCGTCAGAAGTACAAAGAGCAGAATCGTTGGCAGAAGCACACTGACCAGCATAGAAATAATTTCCCCTGCTGCATCCGGCTTCTTATACTCAAACTTGATTCCTGTTCCCTCAAGTCTCTCCGTCAGCTTATCTACTGACTCCATCTGATTGGCATAATAAACTTCTTCTGAAAATCCTGATGACTGATGTTTCGGCGTGATCGTCAGTGTATTTGACTGAAGCGTAACCTCTTTCACATCTCCATCATCTACCATCTCAATAAATTTATCATAAGTGATCTCACTCGAATTATCCTTGAGCATATTGGTAAACATGGCGAAACATACCAGAGTTACCAGGAGGCATACCAGAAAGGCCAGTATCGACTGATGATTCTTGTTCGGGTCCTGTCTGCCCGGACCTTTATTATTATCAGGACGATTGCCATTCGGATTGTTATCCATATGATTATCCATTTCATTCCTCCTAAACGTTATCGTTCTTATTATAAAGAGAATTCGGGTATAAATCAACTGCGAGATTGTGAAAATTGTGTCCGGTTGTGCATATCTTTCTATAAACCCTATAAAATTTATATGAAGTTTTACAAATTCACCTGTTACAAATGGCTTTATTTGTAGTATACTATTGACAAACTGATTACTGCTCACTTCGTTCCCGGTAATGCACTCCGCAATACACAGAATTTATGCTGACCGCATAAATTTGCGCTGTATGTCCCGGGATATTCTAAATGAGCAGTACTAAAAATGTGATGAGGAAAGGAAATGAACAAATGAAGATAGGATTTGACAACGACAAGTATCTGAAAATGCAGTCCGAACATATTCGGGAACGTATTAACCAGTTTGGAAACAAACTTTATCTGGAATTTGGCGGCAAGCTTTTTGATGACTACCATGCTTCCAGAGTTCTTCCGGGATTTGAGCCGGACAGCAAACTGCGTATGCTGATGCAGCTTTCTGATCAGGCAGAGATCGTTATTGTAATCAGCGCTGCTGATATTGATAAAAATAAAGTCAGAGGTGACCTGGGTATCACTTATGATGAAGATGTACTCCGCCTTATGGAAGTATTTACCGAGCGCGGACTCTATGTCGGAAGTGTCTGCATCACCCAGTATTCCGGACAGGAAAGCGCAGATGCGTTTAAGAAACGTCTGGAGAAGCTTGGAATCAAAGTATACGTGCTTTATCTGATCCCGGGTTATCCGAATAATACTTCCTTTATTGTAAGTGATGAGGGATATGGCAAGAACGATTATATCGAAACAACAAGACCACTGGTTGTCATCACTGCTCCAGGACCCGGAAGCGGAAAAATGGCCACCTGCCTTTCTCAGCTTTACCATGAATACAAGCGCGGTGTCAAGGCAGGATATGCCAAATTTGAAACTTTCCCAATCTGGAATATCCCGCTGAAGCATCCGGTAAATCTGGCATATGAAGCAGCTACTGCTGACTTAAATGATGTGAACATGATCGACCCGTTCCATCTGGAAGCATATGGTGAGACTACTATTAACTACAACCGTGACGTTGAAGTTTTCCCTGTTCTTCAGGCTATGTTTGAAAAGATCATGGGCGAGTGCCCTTACAAATCTCCCACAGATATGGGCGTTAATATGGCCGGTAACTGCATCGTTGATGATGAAGTCTGCAAGGAAGCTGCACGTCAGGAGATCATCCGCAGATATTATAAGAGCATGGAAGCTCTGGTTCGCGGAACAGGCCGCGAAGAAGAAGTTTATAAGATTGAGCTTCTGCTGAAACAGGCTCATGTGACCATCGAAGAACGCAAGGTGGTTCCTGCTGCGTTGAAACGCGAAGAAGAAACAGGTGCACCTGCTGCTGCCCTGGAACTTCCTGACGGACGTATTGTTACAGGTAAGACTTCTGAACTTCTCGGGGCATCTTCAGCACTGCTTCTGAATGCACTGAAAGAACTGGCAGGAATCGATCATGACAAACATGTTATCTCTCCGGAAGCATTAAAACCAATTCAGGCGCTCAAGACAGAATACCTTGGAAGCAAAAATCCAAGACTTCACTCTGATGAAACTCTGATCGCGCTTTCCATCAGTGCCGCAGATAATGAAGATGCGAAGCTAGCCCTGCAGCAGATTCCGAAATTAAAAGGCTGCCAGGTTCATACTTCCGTACTTCTGTCTCAGGTGGATATCCTGGAGTTCCGTAAGCTGGGTGTTGAACTTACCTGTGAGCCGAAATCTGAGCATGCTAAGAAACTGCAGAAATAATTTCTGAAATGGTTTTCAAATAGCAGCAGAAAACTCTGAAAATCCACAATATCTATATAATGATACAAGAAAGAATCCTGCCTGAACATATGACAGTTTCATATGAACAGGCAGGAATTTTTTATTTCTCTATAATCTCAATCGCTCTGTCCGGATAATTGGTAATGACTGCTTCTGCACCTGCGTCTTTTACCAGCTGGATGTGTTCTGGTTTGTTGGCAGTCCATACGTGCATTTTCAGTCCGGCACGTTTGACTTCTTCTATGAACTGTGGGTATTTCAGGTGATAAACTGCAGGGTGTACGGCGTTGATTCCGAGATTTTTGGCGTACATGGCTGGATTTACCCATCCGTCACTGAAAAGGATTCCGGTCTGTACATGGTCATTCAGCTGTTTTAACTGTAACAGGCTGTAATGGTTAAAGGAGGAATAGATCAGCTGGTCTTCCATGTTCATTTCTTTTACCAGTTTCAGGATTTTCCCTTCCATTCCCGGATAGAAGCAGATGCTGTTCTTTAGTTCGATGTTTACCATCATATCTGTGGTGCGCATGAGCTCCAGTACTTCTGCCAGAGTTGGAATGTGATAAATTCCCGATGGTTCTGCGGGTGTACTGACTTTTAATTCTTTCAATTGAGCCAGTGTCATATCTTTGATCAGTCCGGTTCCGTCTGTGACGCGGTCTACGTTTTCGTCGTGCATAACGATGAGTTCGCCGTCTACGGAAGTATGTACATCCAGTTCGATTCCGTCTGCGCCCTGTCTGATGGCAAGTTCAAATGCTTCCAGAGTGTTCTCCGGTCTGTATCCGCTGGCACCCCTGTGTGCCCATACTTTTGTTGTTCTCTTTGTTGTTTCTGTCATTTCCATATGCCTCTCTGTTCTTTCTATTTTGAATTTTCTCTGTTTCTTTTGTTTTTGTTAATGGTATTACTATATCTAATAAATATGTTTGATCTATGGTCAGTCTGCGAAAAAAATGTGTTCTCCTATAAATGGTACATTTCAGATTTGCGGTGTTTTAATAATGGAAGCTGCTCTCTGATCTGGTCTTCCCGGTCCAAATCTATTTCTTCTATTAAAATACCCTCTTTCTCATCCAACTGTTTCATAACCTTTCCCCATGAATCTGTTACAATAGAATGTCCCCAGGAAATATATCCTGCCTGTGTATCTCTGGCAGGAGCACATCCAAGCATGTAGATCTGATTGTCAAGGGCTCTTGCACGAAAAGTCAGTTCCCAGTGTGCCGGACCTGTGGTCATATTAAATGCTGCCGGGACGAAAATCATCCTTGCACCGTCCAGTACCATTGTGCGGGCAAACTCCGGGAAGCGGATGTCGTAGCAGATCATGACACCCATTTTCCCAAATTCAGTATCAAACACGGTAGCATGATCTCCCGAAGTCAGAGTATCAGATTCCTTGAAGTGCTGGCCATTTTTTACATTGATATCAAAGAGATGAGCTTTTCTGTGCTTACCAATCTGTTTTCCATCTCTGTCAAAAATATAAGAAGTGTTGTAAACCTTTCCCACATCATCTGCTTCCGGCATGGAACCTGCGATCAGATAAATATGATACTTTCTGGCATAATCAGACATTGCCTGCCAGGATGGACCACCTTCTTTTTCTGCATAAACTGGAAAATTTTCGGTCTGATACGGACAGCAGAACATCTCCGGAAGAATTACAAAGTCCGGATTTTCCGCCTTTATTTTTTCTATATAAGTGCCGGCAGTACGGATATTTTGTATTTTATCTTTTACTGTGGGCATCTGAATTGCTGCTACTTTCATATGCGTCCTCTCCTTTCTTTTATCTATTATAGCCGAAAAAAACCACATCGCCAATCCTACATTAAAGTTGCTTCCAATATTTTTATATGCTATATTAAAAACAAGCCGAAACATATCTGCTTCTACCAAAGATAAAAATTCTAAATATCCCGGAAACCCCGGAAAAGGAGCATTTCTTTGTTTCAAATCACATATTCTAAAAAGGCTGAAAAATTTTTACGAAAGCAAGATAAAACAACACAGTATCGACTATTTACTGCTATCAGCAAATTACCATTAGAGGGAAATATCAAAAAATTACAAGGTATCTCCGGCTATCGACTTCGTGTTGGAAATTACAGAGTACTATTCGATGTCAATGGATTCGTTGTTGATATCATAGATGTGGGAAATCGCGGACAAATATATAAAGGAGTGTGAGTATCATGTCTAATGTAAAAGAAAGAATTATAGGTGCAGTTACAATTATGAGCGAAGAAGAGGCTGAAAAAGTCTGGAACTTAATTCAGGCATCATTTATTTTGTCCGACGTTGAAGAAATAGAACCAGACCCAGAAGAATTGGAAGCACTACGCCGATATGAAGCTGGTGAGCCTGATTATCAACCATCCATCTCTGCTGAAAATCTGAAAAGAGAACTAGGATTATAATTTAACAACATCCCCCACGCATGAACATTCCTTCCATGTGTGGGGGATATTGATTTTCCGCAGGTAAGTTGCTAAATGCACCTGCATTCAGTTGATTTAATTAATTATTCTTCATAACCATTCGGGTTATTGGACTGCCATCTCCAGGAGTCTGCGCACATTTCTTTAATACCGTTTTCGGCCTTCCATCCCAGTTCTCTCTCTGCTTTGGAAGCATCGGAATAGCAGGTTGCGATATCGCCTGGACGACGTGGCTTGATCACATATGGAATTTTAACACCTGTAGCAGCTTCAAAATTCTTCACAATATCAAGAACACTGTAGCCTTTTCCTGTACCAAGGTTGTAGATACTTAATCCGGAATTATCTTCGATTTTCTTAAGAGCTTTTACATGTCCTTTTGCAAGGTCAACAACATGGATGTAATCTCTCACACCTGTTCCATCCGGAGTATCGTAATCGTTTCCGAATACACCAAGTTCTTTCAGCTTACCAACTGCAACCTGTGTGATGTATGGCATCAGGTTGTTCGGGATTCCGTTTGGATTCTCTCCGATGGTTCCGCTCTTATGAGCACCGATCGGGTTAAAGTAACGGAGAAGAACTACGTTCCATTCCGGATCTGCTTTCTGAATGTCTGTCAGGATCTGCTCAAGCATGGATTTTGTCCATCCATATGGATTTGTGCACTGTCCCTTCGGGCACTCTTCTGTGATCGGGATGATTGCCGGATCTCCGTATACAGTTGCAGACGAAGAGAAGATAATGTTCTTTACATTATGTTTTCTCATAACATCTACCAGTGTTAAGGTTCCTGCAATATTATTTTCGTAATATTCCCAAGGTTTGGCAACAGATTCCCCTACTGCTTTCAGACCTGCGAAATGAATACAGGAATCAATATCTTCTTTATCAAAAACTTCATTTAAAGCATCGCGGTCCAGGATGTCTGCTTTGTAGAATTTCACTGGTTTGCCTGTGATCTTGGAAACTCTTTCCAGAGATTTCTCACTTGCATTGCTTAAGTTATCCAGAACTACAACATCATATCCTGCGTTCTGCAATTCTACAACTGTATGGCTTCCAATATAGCCTGCTCCACCTGTAACTAAAATTGCCATAATAATTCCTCCTAACCTGTCTTCCTGCTACAATACCTGTTTTTTGCAATTTCTGTTTTTTTTCTCTTTCAACAATACCTATATTAGTTCACAGCATCAGAAATATCCTTGATAATTCTGAGTGTAATCTATAAAATTCTGCGGATATCCTGTTTCACATCTGCAAAATTTACCTCTGTATTTTACAGCACCCTATATTCAGAACTGTAAAATACTGTTGCCTGGCACATCATGTATTGTAGAAAATCCTGCGAAAATATGATTTCTCTCATATCCCCGCAGGATAATTCTATCCGAATCAGTTCATAAACACAAGTCTTTATGGACATGTACGTTTTTTTATACCTGTTTATACTTATTTACAATCTCTTTCATCCGGGAAAGTTTTTCTTCCATGTCTTTCACCAGTTTAAACTGTGTTCTGCAGCGATCCAGATTATGTCCCTCTCTGTGAATCTTGAAATAATGATCTCCCTCCAGATAGTCTGTGAGGAAACGCATTCCACATTCAAAGGTCATAAGGATTGCTCCCATAGGAAGCATATCCAATTCTGTCTCAGTCAACGCACCGCCACAGCCTTCAATGAAGCCTTTAACATAAACTTCATACAAGTGAAGATTACAGGACACCTTCGTCAGGTCTTTCTCATCCTCTGCTCCGGTACTTGCGCCAAAGCGGATAGAATCACCGAAATCATTTACGGAAAGTCCCGGCATTACAGTATCAAGATCAATCACACAGATGGCTTTTCCCGTTGCATTATCAATCATAATGTTATTCAGCTTGGTATCATTATGTGTAACACGCAACGGCAGCTTTCCCTGATCCTGCATATCGCACAGAACATGTGCCAGTTCTGTGCGGTCCAGAACAAACTGAATCTCTTTTTCCACATCTGCTGCTCTGTGACATATATCTTTTTCCACAGCAGTTTTAAACTTATCCAGCCTGTCCACCGTATTATGAAAATTTACGATGGTCTCATGAAGCGTTTCTGCCGGATAGTCCGCAAGCAGCCTCTGGAAATGTCCGAAAGCAACTGCACTCTGGTAAAAATCTTCCTCATCTTTTACCATATCATAGCATGTGGCATCTTCAATGAACAAATATACTCGCCAGTATTCCCCGTCCTCATCTACATAATAAGGAAGTCCATCCTTTGTCATCACAAGATTCAGAGTCTCTCTCTCCACATCTCCACCGTTTTCCTGGATCTTTTTCTTCAGCCAGGCAGTAACACCGCTGACATTCTCCATCAGTTCCACAGGTTTGGTAAAAATACTCCTGTTCATTTTCTGAAGAATATAATGTTTGCCTGTATCATAAGTCAGGCGGTAAGTGTCATTGATATGTCCACTTCCATAAGGAATACATTCTGTCAGATTATCTTCCAGAACAAATGCACTGGTAATATTCTTTATTTCCCGGTTAATTTCCACTCAATTATTCCTCCCATAATTTCTGTGGATACAGCCCTCCATCTTTTAAATTCTGAATGGCAGCTACTACCACAGGTTTATCTTCTTTGTATGTTACGCCATACCATTTATCCATAGATTTCAGAACCTTTACAGTTGCTCTCTTCTCACCGAGAAGTTCATCTACTACAAATGGCAGGAAATATTCACATTTCAACGGGTTTACTTTCAGATTCTCATCCAGGAATCTGGGGAATCTGTCTTTCAGCTCTTTCAGGATACTTGCGGAAAATCCCCACATATTCATGGATACTGTACTGCCTTCCGGAAGCATGGTCCATGTTTTTCCATCGTCTTCTGTATAAGCTGTGCCGCCGTCATGCTTTTCGATATGGGTACGTTCGTTGATCTTAAGAAGATGTCCTTCTTCGTCTGTCACGCACACACCTCTTGCCACATGGCCATTCTCTGTCAAAGTATTCTCCAGTTTATAGCCGACCATCATATATCTGTAAATATCTGCAGTATCTTCATTCTCTGTCAGGAAATCATATGCCATCTTAAATGCATGGCTTCCATAATAGTCATCTGCATTGATCACAACGAATGGTCCGTCGATTTCATTGATGCAGCTTAATACGGCATGTCCGGTTCCCCATGGTTTCACACGTCCTTCCGGTACTTCATAGCCTTCCGGAATATTGTGAAGATCCTGGAAAACATATGATACTTCTAACTGATTGCTGAGACGGTCACCGATGGCGCTTCTGAAGTCTGCTTCATTTTCTTTTTTAATAATAAATACTACTTTCCGGAATCCGGCCTGTACTGCATCATAAATGGAGAAATCCATGATGATGTGTCCCTCTTTGTCCACCGGATCAATCTGTTTCAGACCGCCGTAACGGCTTCCCATACCTGCTGCCATAACTACTAATACTGGTTTCTTCATAATTTTTTTCCTCTTTTCTTTAAATGTTTTTCGTTACTCTCAGATTGCCTGGTAACTTTTTTACATTCATCTTATCATACTATGATTTTGAGGTCAAAACGTGTTACATAATACCTTTCGCAATCACAAACAATTGCTATTGTCCTACTGTCCTTCTATTCTTATCCCTTAATACCACCGGTAACACCACCGATGATCTTCTCTGACAGGAAAATATACAGAATAAATGTCGGCAGGAATACAATGATCACTGCTGCAAACATTCCGGCCCAGTCACCTGTATATTTCATGGAGTTGATCATTCCATAAAGTCCAGGTGCAACAGGTTTCAGCTTGTCCGAGCTTGCGAAGATCAATGACAGGAAATATTCATTCCAGATATTAATAAAATTAAAGATTGTTACCGTTACGATTCCTGACTGCGCCATAGGGAACATGATTTTCCAGAAAGTACGCATGGGAGGGCATCCGTCGATCGCTGCCGCTTCCTCATAAGTTCTGGAAATATTACTGAAGAAGGTAAGCAGGAAAATTGTTGTATAAGGTACATTAATTCCTACATATAATATAATCAATACGGTTCTTCCTGCTGCTACATTATTCAGAATTCCCATACCGGAAATAATACTGAAAAGTGGAAGAACGACCATGATCGCCGGAACACCCATGGCAGATACGAAGCTGGTCTGGATAAATTTATTTGCAATAAAATCAAATCTGGACAGTACATAAGCTGCCGGTGCGCACACCAAAATCAGAATTGTGCAGGAAATCACAGAATAGATCAGTGAGTTTCCGAAGAAGCCGGCAACTCCGGCACCATTCCACGCTTTTGCGTAGTTTTCAAAATGTAACCCGGACTCAAACTTCAGGGCTTTTCCCTGGAAGATCTCTGCTGTTGTGGAAAAACTCGCCCCGAATACCCATCCCAGAAGCGCAATGGTAAAGATTACCCAGAGCAGCAGGATGATGTATCCCGGCAGGAGCTTGACTTCTTTTTTCAGATTAAAGGGTTTGCGTGCCTCTTTTTCTTTTGCCATTTCTCATCCCTCCTTAGAATTCCAGATCATCATCTTTGATCACTCTGTTACAGATTGTAAATACAATGACTACGCAGACACTGAGCAGTACACCGATGGCCGCTCCCAGACCTGCATTTCGTTCTGTAACTGTATTACCGCCACCGAAGATCTGCATGTACATATAAACGTAAGGGGTAATTGTCTGTGTGTCTGCAGTTACTGTGGAGAAAAGCTGTGACCATACAAAAAAGCCTACACTGCTTACAGACCACATGGTAATGTTTGTCTTAAATACTCCCTTTAACAATGGAAGTGTCATGTAACGGAACTGTGCCGGCTTGGTCGCTCCGTCAATAGTTGCCGCCTCATAATATTCAGGGCTGATACGCTCAATACCGCTGAGCCAGATCAGCATATGGTATCCAACCATTCCGAAACAATATGCAAACAACAGTGCCCAGAATTTGTGGTCATTATCCAGGAACTGGATCTTTGCCAAATTGTCCAGATGCAGTGCTGTAAAAAGATCTTTCAGCAGACCATATCTTGGACTGTATACATACTGCAGCCACATAGTTGCAAGTGCTACTGCACTGACGATATTTGGCATATAAATGATTGCGCGGAAAAATTTCTTTCCTCTGATCCCGCTGGTAAGGATAACTGCAAATAAAAGAGACAGACTCATTACCACCAGACCGCCGATCAGCCAGATACGAAACAGGTTAAAAAATGAAGTCTTAAATAAACTGGTATTCATCAGCTTTGTATAGTTGCCGAATCCTACAAATTTCCATAAATCCATGGAATCTGTAACTCCGTCGATCTTGAAAAAGCTCATGATCACTGTTCTGATGATCGGATACAGAAAGATTCCCAGAAACAACAGAACTGCCGGAGTCAGAAATACAACGATCATCGTTTTATTCTTCTTCAAATAAATACCTCCTCTGTAAGCAATATCATATCTACGGTTTCCAAGTCTAAAAGTCTTATCGCGCAAGCACGAACGACTTTTTGCCTTTGAAACCCGGATATTCAAAAAGACAGATGGCGGCAGCGTAGATACGATGCCACCATCTCTATAAATTCTTTATTTATTTCGCTGCGTCCTGCATAGTGGAAACAAATTCATCTGCTGTAATGGAACCTGCCATTAATTTGATAAAGTTTTCTTTGATAACCGGAGTCATATCTACGTTGGATTCTACACCGCATGCCCATGTGAAACGGTTTGTGCTCTGCTCAATAACAGGTTTTGCACACTCAACCATTGCCGGCCATTCTGTGTTTGTTGTATCAGCCGGGATACCTACAGTTTCATCTGCAAGTTTCTGGTCGTATTCACCTTTTGTAAGGAATGTGATCAGATCAAATGCTTCTTTTGCAAGTTTTGTATCTTTGTTAATACCAAATACCTGTGCACCAAAGTTGTTTGTTTCGATTCCGTTTGCTCCGTCTGTAAGTGCCGGATATGCGAAGCATCCCCAGTGGAAGTCAGGACCTGCCATCTCTTTTACTTCGTTTGGTAACCAGGAGCCATTCAGATACATTGCAGCTGTTCCAAGTGCAAGCTCTGTGTTCTGACCTGCAGGCCATACGTTGGAACCAACCATCTCTGAATAATATCCGTTAGATGCAAGTTCTTCGATATCCTGTGCCATCTGAAGAACTGCAGGATCATCCCATTCACCTTCAGTTACGATCTCTTTTACTTTATCTTCGCCAACCAGTCTTGCAAGATGATATCCGATCACACATGTTGCATAGGCATCATCCATAGTCATTGGTGTGATTCCTGCATCTTTTAATTTCTGGCATACATCTTTGAATTCATCCCATGTCTTCGGTTCTTCTGTGATTCCTGCCTGCTCAAACAGATCTTTGTTATAGAAGAAAGCAAATACGTTTGGCTGATATGGAATTGTTTTTAATGTACCGCCGCCGGCATCACGGCATGCTGCCATCAGACCTGCATTTGCAGTTGCTTCATAGTCATTCTCTTTCGCAAGGTCTTCCAGATCCAGAAGATATTTACCGTACATTCCGTTTACACGGTCGATATCTTCGTCAAAAATATCAATCTGTGTGCCGCCGTCCAGTGCAGGCTGAAGTGCTTCACGGTTTCCGGTACGTCCCTTAAACTGAAGGTCTACCTTAACTCCTGTCTGTTCTGTATAAGCGTCAACTGCTTCCTGAATCACCTGTCCCTGTGGCTCTGTAGCTTCCCACATTGACCAGTAAACTAATGTATCATCTGCTGCCTGAACAGTGAAAGCCGGTGCTGCAAGTGAACCAACCATAACCGCACATAATGTTGCACTAAGCATCTTTTTCTTCATACCCATAACCTTTTTTCCTCCTTGGTCAGTTTTGACATTTTGTCTTCTTTTTTCTCTCTTTTCTCTCTTTTCGCTCTTTTGTTGAATTTCAACAATTATTTCTTTTGGTAGTTCTTATTTTATCATTTTTGCACAAATAGTATTTGCACAAACGTCCATTTCTTTTGTACAAAAATTCATTTTTAACTGGTTTTTCATCTGTTTTTGTTGTATACTTGTACACAACAACCATATTGCAGTTTTCGGACAGGCTGAGGGAGGTGGCAGTAATGGCTTTTGAGAGTATGTATCTGGAAGAAGATATTCATATTGACCGGATTTATACAATCCACTATTTTGAATACAAAAGTGATTTTCACTTTGCAGGAGAACGCCATAATTTCTGGGAATTTCAATGTGTAGATAAGGGAAAGGCAGAAATAGAGACAGATAACGGTATCTACCATCTGACAAGCGGACAGCTCATCTTTCACAAACCAAATGAATTTCATAACCTTATTGCCATAGGAAATACCGCACCTAATATTGTGGTAGTTTCTTTTGAATGCGATTCTCCATGTATGAAATTCTTTGAGAAAAAATTGCTGAAACTTTCTGATTCTGAGAGAAATCTCATGGGAATGCTGATTGCCGAGGCACGCCGCTGTATCAAAACCCCTCTGGATGATCCTTATACAGAAAAGATGGAAAAGAAAGAAGATTTTTTGTTTGGTTCTCAGCAGCTTATCCGTATTTACCTTGAGCAGATGCTGATCTACATGATCCGGAGAAATTCTTCTCCTCCCATGACTGTACCTGTCAGCCAATTTGTGAATCTGAAAAATAATTCCGCTGTCTATAAGCGTGTCATTGCTTATATGGAAGACCATATCCGGGAAAATATTACACTCTGCGATCTGTGCCATGACAATATGATCGGACGCTCCCAGCTTCAGAAAATATTTCAGGAACAACATCAGTGCGGCGCCATGGATTTCTTTTCCCGGTTAAAGATCGCCTATGCCAGACAGCTGATCCGCGAGAACCAGATGAACTTCACACAGATTTCGGAATTTCTGGGATACTCTTCCATCCATTACTTTTCCAGACAGTTTAAAAAAATTTCCGGAATGACACCCACAGAATATATCACATCAATAAAGGCGCTCTCAGAACGAGAGCGCCAGTAATACCAGACCAATATTTTCATAATGTTGAACAGCCTTTTTCTTATTTCATATTGCTGAGATTCTCTATAAATTCATCCGATGTTTCTTCTAATCTTGTAAGCTTCAGAAGTTCGCTTTGTATCTGTTCTTTATAATCCGGATCTGCCTCCAGACCTGCAGCCCACATGTACGGCTTTGACATCTCTTTCATATACGGTACTGCATCTGCCAGCACTTCCGGCCATTGTGTATTGTCCGTATCTGCCGGGATGGAATTAACCGCATCTGTCATTTTCATATCTGTTTCCCCGGTACAGATGGAATATGCAAAATCAAAAGCTTCCTGTTTCATCTGCGAATCCTTCGTGACTCCAAATCCCTGTGCTCCCACCATAACACCTTCTGTGCCGTCTGTTCCGGCCTTTACTGCAGGCCATGGAAAAAATCCCCAGGAATCATCAGATTCTGTAGCTTCTGTCACTTCATTCGGAACCCAGGAGCCCTGCAGCACCATGACTGCCTCGCCATCTCCCACTTCATCCTGACCTTCCGGATGCTGTGCCGGTGCACTCTGACTCATATATCCCGCAAAAAACAAAATTCTGATATCATCTGCCGCCTCTTTTGCCTGTGGAATCTGTGACCAGGTACAGTTACGGATCAGCTGCTGCACTTTCTCCTGTCCAAGGTATCTGGCAAGCTGATATCCATACAGAAGATTCACATACTCTTCATCGCAGGTCATGGCACTAAGGCCACTGTCACTGTTTTTAATCTTACGGCATACTCTGATCAGTTTCTCCCAGGTATCCGGGATATCCTGTTCTGTAAGTCCAGCCTCTTCCCATAAATCCTTATTATACCAGACGCCTGTGATATAAGGCTGATACGGCATTGCAAGCAGTTCTCCATTTCCCCAGTTCTTCACCTGCTCCAACAGTACCGGCATAATATGCTTCTCATAATCCACAGTATCTGCCATTCCTTTTAATTCTGCCAGATAATCCCTGTGTTCCTGAGCCATCCTCTGATAATCATCATCAAAAAGGTCAATCTGTTCTCCGGCATCCAGGGCAGGTTCTATCAGAGACCGGATTCCTCTGCCCTTCCACTGAATCTCTACAGAAATACCTGTTGCTTCTTCATAAGCTTCTGCTGCTTCTCTGATCACATCTGCCTGTGGTTCATCTTCTTCCCACATGGACCAGTATACAATACTCTGTTCCGGAATTTCTGTGATTTCATCTGATGCTGATACAGTAACCGCTCCTGTTGCGAACAGCATTGACAAACAGCTCATACCCGCTGCAATGCTTCTCCATTTTTCCATACTGAAAATACCCTCCATTGTACCTGCTTTTACATGGATAACTGTCTGATTTTATTTTCTCCAATAATCACTTGTCTGTCAATCCCCAAAATTTATACATTTCTAACAACCATGTCGGATACTGTCCACTCTCTTTTCAACACCAGACAAAATCATCCGCTTCACTACACCGAATAACTGCTTCACAGGAGCTTTACTTAGTCTGATCAAACAGGATTTCCATCTTCGTTCCCTTACCCGGCTCACTGTCCAGAAGAATCTTCGCATGATGCAAAACTGCGCCATGTTTTACAATAGAAAGCCCCAGGCCTGTACCTCCGGTTTCACGTGAATGGCTCTTGTCCACTCTGTAAAAACGCTCGAAGATTCTCTGCTGTTCGCTCTCCGGAATTCCTATTCCGTTATCTTCCACACGAAAATACGGTTTCCCATTGAGTTTTCCCACAAAAACCTTTACATCTCCACCATCCGGGGTATAGCGGATAGCATTATCTGTAATATTGTAGAACATTTCATATAATACATGGCGTACTCCCTGCATCTGTGCAGGTCCGCCTGTATATTCCAGATTAATCTTTTTCTTTGCTGCCCTGTTCTGCAGATTGTTGATCACATCTTCCCCAAGCTCTCCGATGTCAACCTGTTCAAACATAGTTTCTCCGTTCTTCTCATCCAGTCTGGAAAGCTGGATGATATCTGCAACCAGATTTGATAAACGCTCGGACTCATGAAAAATCCTGCCGGAAAAATCCTGCATCTTGTCCGGCGGTACCATTCCATTCATCATAATCTCCGCATATCCGGAGATTGACATAAGAGGAGTTTTCAATTCATGGGAAACATTTGCCGTAAACTCTTTTCTTGCGCTCTCTGCATTCTTAAGATCTTCCAGCTGTTTCTGAATCTGTCTGTTCTGCTGATCCAGACGAAAAAGCAATGGCCTTAATTCTTCGTAGCATACATGCTCCAGAGGATGTTCCAGATCAATCCGGTTGATAGGCTCTATCAGCTTTCTGGTCTGTTTCTGCACAAGAAAAAGTTCAATTACAAGGATCACGCATACCAGTCCGCCAAGCAGAAGAAAGCTGGTTAACATTGTTACCAGAAGACTGTCTGTAGTCCTGGCTACTCGCAGAACCTGATCATCCTTTAATTTTACAGCATAGTAAAACGTCTGTTTTGATAAGGTGTCTGAATAGCGTACCATCTCACCGGATCCCTGCTTCTCAGCTTCAATAAATTCCGGTCTGTTACTGTGATTTTCCATTCCTTCCGGATTCTCAATACTGTCAAACAACACCTGACCATCTTTTCCCAGAAGAGTGATCCTGCTGCTGGTGGCGTCTCCGACCCTGTCTGAGAGAAAAACGTCTCCGTCTTCTTCCAGACCTGTTTTAATATATGCGGCTTCATCTCTGACACCCTGTTTCATATAAATATCATATCTGTTATACATGACAGTTCCTGCTGCCAGGAATGTAAGTATTACGGATAAAATAATAAGTAAACTGGTGTGACTGAATATTTTATGCTTCATTTTTCCACTCCTGTTTTTCGTCTGTTTTATCTGTTATGCGCCGATCCTGTATCCTACACCCCGGACCGTTTCGATCAGATTTCCTGCCTCTCCAAGTTTCTGACGCAGGGTTCTCACATGGACATCCACAGTTCTGGTTTCACCGTCAAAGTCATATCCCCATACATGGCAGAGGATCTGATTTCTTGTCATAACAAGTCCTTTATTCTCCAGCAGATACTGAAGAAGTTCAAATTCTTTTCGGGTAAGATCGACCTTTTCTTCCCGGTAATGCACCTCATGACGTCCTACATTCAGATAAAGCTCGTCGTAGTGCAGTTCCTTGTCTTCATTCTGACGGGCACTTCGTCTGAGAACTGCTTTTACTCTGGCAACAAATTCCATCATACCGAAAGGCTTGGTAATGTAATCATCCGCTCCGCCTTCCAGACCTTTTACTTTGTCAAATTCCGCTTCTTTTGCAGTAACCATAATTACCGGTACATCCTTTACAGATGGCATACTTTTCAGCTGTTCCAGAATGGTATAGCCATCATCTCCCGGAAGCATGATATCCAGCAGGATCAGCTCCGGTATCTCTTCTTTCAGTGCTTTCATCAGTTCATTGCCATTTCCAAACCCCCTGGCTTTAAATCCTGTTGTTTCCAGTGTATAAATAAGAAGCTCCCTGATATTCCGCTCATCTTCTACACAATAGATCATTCTGCTTTGCCTCCCCTTTATTTATCACCTGCTTTGTCGTCACAAGTGTATTTCTTTTTTCAGTATACTTATTTTTTTATCCCTGTACAAGTAAATATCCGGCATCTGCTTCATTTCTTTAAAACAAAAATCCGGCCATTTTCTCTGAAATATCTCTCTCAGATACTTCAGAGTGCCCGGATTTCCTGATCATGCGGATAACATCATCCGTTACTGTTCACTTCGTTCTCAGTAACGTTGCCAAAATTCATTCCAAATTGCCTGCGGCAATGGAATTTTGTCATCTACCTGTTTATTTTTATGAAAGCTGATATTTGATTCGTGCGTCTTCCAGTTCATGATAAAATGTTTCGTCCGGATGGCTCTTGACGATATTCAGATGACTGTGAGTATCATACAGATCTTCATTCACCTGCGTCACACAGACTCCAATATTGGAACAATGGTCTGCCACACGTTCCAGACAGGTTGTAATGTCCGAAAGGATAAATCCCATCTCTATTGTACATTCACCGTTTCTCAGTCTCTGTACATGACGACGTTTTACTTCTTTGGAAAGTTCATCAATCACTTCTTCCAGTGGTTCAATTTTCTCCGCAAGCTTCATATCCTGTTTGTCAAAAACTTCATATGCCGTATTTACGATATCTTCTACTGCCTGTCCCAGCACTTCCAGATCTTTCTTTGCATTTTCGGAAAATTTCAGTCCTTTTTCATAAAGCTCCTGTGCTGATTCCATAATATTTACAGCATGGTCGGAAATACGTTCAAAATCCCCGATACAGTGAAGCATAATGGAAAGGCTGTGACTGTCTGCTTCTGAGATATCTTTGTGGCTCAGCTTCACCAGATAAGTTCCCAGTTCATCTTCATAGCGGTCAACCTTGGATTCCATGTTTTCCACACGTTCTACGCCTTCTTCACTGTATTTATCCACCAGACTCAGTGCTGTAAACAGTGCATTGTGGGATTCTTCTGCCATTTTTCTTGCTGCATTGCGGCTCTGCTCTACTGCAAATGCCGGTTTCTCCAGGAAACGAGGCTCCAGGATCATAAACTCTCTGTCCTCTGCTGAAACAACAACATCCTCTTTTTTGTCCCGGATTGTAAGACAGGCAAGTTTCTCCAGTCCCTTTGCAAAAGGAAGGAGAATGATCGTTGCAGTAACATTAAATACACTGTGGATAACAGCAATTCCTGCCGGTGTTGCTGCCTGATGGAAGAAAGAAAATCCAACAACTGCATTTATAAGATAGAATACAGTCATAAAGATAACCGTACCGATCAGGTTGAAATACAGATGTACTGCTGCTGCACGTTTTGCATTCTTCTTGGCTCCGATTGCAGAAAGGATTGCAGTAATACAGGTTCCGATGTTCTGTCCCATAATGATCGGGATTGCTGCACTGAACGGTACTGCACCTGTAAGACACAGAGCCTGCAGAATACCTACGGATGCAGAAGATGACTGGATCACTGCTGTAAGAAGTGCACCTGCTACAACACCTAACAACGGATTTGAGAATTTAAGTAACAGATTTGTAAATTCCGGTACTTCTGCAAGGGGTTTTACAGCAGAACTCATCATATCCATACCGTACATCAGGATTGCAAAACCTATAAAAATTGTTCCGATATCTTTTTTCTTTGAATCATTGATAAACAGAATGAAGATCACACCAATGATCGCAAGCACAGGGGAAAATGATGTTGGTTTAAACATCTGAATAATAAAATTGTCACTCTGTATTCCTGTCAGACTTAAGATCCAGGAGGTGATCGTAGTACCGATATTGGCACCCATGATCACGCCTACTGCCTGTGATAATTTCATGATCCCTGAATTTACAAAACCTACCACCATAACAGTCGTAGCTGAAGATGACTGGATCACTGCTGTTACTCCTGCTCCCAAAAGCACTGCTTTTATCGGATTTGAAGTAAGATTTTCAAGAATCTTCTCCAGCTTTCCGCCGGAAACCTTCGCAAGACCATCTCCCATTGCATTCATACCATACAAAAATAATGCAAGGCCTCCGATCAATGTTAATATACTGAATAAATCCATGATTATTCTCCTTTTCCCTTTTCATAAGTATATGGTTATTTAACTTGTTTCCCATCATAACCATGCTTTGTAAAATCATCCCCATGAGAATGTTAAATCCATGTAAAATTTCCAGTCATCATATTCATTCTGTGTAAGGTTCCCATAAATCCATCCGTATTTTTGATATAAAAATAAAAAGAACCATTGCAGGAGATATGACACTAACCGGTGTTCATCTCTTACAATAGTTCTCTCGTCAATCCGGATCCTGTATTTCGACAGTATTATTATCAGAATCCGCGGATTTCTTCATCCTCGGAACCAGTCTTATCAATAGAACGGATTTCCAGGAAATAACTGTAGTTATCATTTACCTTTACTTCCACTCTGTCTCCAACCTTGTGACCTTTCAGAGCCATACCAATGGGAGATTCAATGCTGATGCGGTTTTCCATGGAGTTTCCTCTTATGGAAGTAACCAGTTTGTATTTCTCAATCTCATCGTCTTCCTCGAAATATACCTCTACAATATCATCCATTCCAACTTCATCGTCTTTGGAATCATCAGAAACAATGGTTGCTGTTTTCAGCATATTCTCAAGGTAGCGGATGCGGCTTTCATTCTGGTTTTTGTGCTTCTTTGCCGCATAATACTCAAAGTTCTCACTCAGATCCCCCTGGGCTCTTGCTTCTTTTACAGCTTCGATTGCCTCTTTTCGTACAACCAGCTTGCGATGGTCAATCTCCTGCTGGATTTTCTCAACATCCTTCTGTGTAAGCTTTTCTTTCATGACTGCATCTCCCTTTTATTACTTCTGCTTTCTATTCCTGCTTTATATTGGCTTAACCATAGCAGAAGGGCATCATTTTGTCAAATCATTACTGTTCACTCCGTGCCCGATAACCCACTTCACGATGCACAGGATTTATGCATTTGGTATCTGCCGCAGGAAGTCATGTGTCGTATTCTCGATCATTCTGTTAGTCAGTTCTGCAATATGTTTGGTTGATTCCCGGTGTTCCGAAGAAAGCCATGCTTTGATCATTCCCACACATCCATTAAGGCAAAATGCATAAACATATTCCACGTCATGGTTATCTGCTGCAAATTTTCCGGACAACTGCCGGAGAACCGTGTCTGCAACCATCTTCTCCATCCTGCTCACAAATCCCATATCTCCATTGCTTCCCAACAAAGCAATACAAATATCCTTATTATTATCAAGAATTGTAAAAATATGCTCGATCATCGGATAAGAACTTCCATTTTTTACCAGATCCAGAGGATGCTCCTCAATTACCTGGGCAATCTCATCCATCAGCTCATTCTCAATACTCTCCAACATTTGATAAATATCACTGTAATGAAGATAAAACGTAGACCTGTTAATATCTACCTCATCCACCAGTTCCTTAACTGTAATTTCCTTGATGCTCTTCTTCTGCATCAGTCGTGCAAGACCAGCCCGAAGCTGTGCTTTGGTTTTTCGTACTCTTCTGTCTACTTTTTCTGCCATTAACATTTCCCCCTGTTCTTTATTTCACATTCTATAGCAATTCCATAAAACGCCCAGACATCTCTGTTATGTCATTCCGTCTTCTGCCTTTGGCCTGAGTAAATGCTTATTGCTTTTCACAACCTTCTCAATTGGCTTAATTGTAAATATCACCAATTTTATTCTCATGTTTTTGTATATTTTATCCTAAATGTAGATCCCGTGTAAAAATAGTCATTTTAAACAAATATGTCTATTAATATACGTCAAATAGCAAATTTAATGGTTGTATCTTATTTTTAGTTTTAGTATAATACCATCCATAGAAAAAATCAACACTTTGTCGATTAATAGTTTCGGCAGCTATTAATCAATTATGTTTTGATTATTCAATCTGCTGTTTATCAGCACCTTACTGTTCCACTCCAGCACATTAGTTTGCCGACAAGTTGATTCTTGAAACAATCTTGTAAGCTCACTAGCTGTAGACCGAACAGTTTTCACTACAACTAATTATAGAAAGAAAGGGATAAGGTATGATCAAAAACGAATGGAAAAATCTACTGCATAATAAGATCATGTTCGTTGTGGTAATTGCAATTATCGCAATCCCGATCATTTACGCAGGACTGTTTCTGAAATCCATGTGGGATCCATACGGAAGTGTTGACCATCTTCCTGTAGCAGTTGTCAATGAAGACAAACCTGTAGACTACGATGGCACCACGCTAAGTGTAGGAAAGGACATGGTAGAAGAATTACGTGAGAATGATTCTATGGCATTTAATTTCGTAGACAGCCGTACAGCCGAAGATGGCCTGGAAAACGGTACTTACTATATGGTAATTACCATTCCGGAAGACTTTTCCGCAAATGCTGCCACACTTATGGACGATGAACCTAAGAAAATGGAGCTGAAATACGAAACCAACCCCGGAACCAACTACATTGCTTCCAAATTAAGTGAAACCGCACTGCTGAAGATCAAGGATGCAGTTGCCACCAAAGTAACAGAAACCTATACACAGACAGTTTTTGACCAGATAGCCAAAGTCGGAGACGGTATGCAGGATGCAGCCGATGGTTCCGGTGAACTTAAAGACGGTATCGAATCTGCTGCCAAAGGAAACCAGACCATCACCCAGAATCTGAAAAAACTCTCTTCCAGCACACTGACCTTCGCAGATGGCGCCGAAACCCTTACAAAAGGTATTCAGGAATACACAGATGGTGTCTCTCAGGTAAATGAGGGTGCCAGACAACTTGATGACGGCGTCAGCACACTGACATCAAAAGTACCAGAACTTACCTCCGGAATCGATACTCTCAACAGCGGTGTTAAAAGTTACACAGACGGTGTTGCAAAGCTCAATGAAAACTCTGAGAAATTAAAAGAGGGTGCAAGTGCCCTGGAATCAGGAATTAATTCCCTTAGCGCAGGTGTGACAACCCTGGCAGATGGAGCTACTCAGTATATTGACGGTGCAAATTCTCTCGCAGACGGAACCACCGCTTATGTAAAAGGTGCCGAGCAGTTAGCAGCCGGTGCTTCTCAGTTAAGCGGGCTGGAAAATCTCGGTCAGGTATCCAGCGGTATTTCTCAGTTAAATGCAGCAGTTTCCAAAGGAAGTAATTCCTCCGCTGCATTAAAGGACGGAACCCAGCAGCTTGAGGATGGTCTGGGACAGCTCTACACACAGTTGTCAGCTTTACAGAACAGTGCATCCGCTGCTTCCGTTGACAAACTTACCACCGGACTGAGCCAGGCAAAAACAGGAATGGAAAATGCCAGTGAAGGGATGACCTCCGCAGCAACCGGAATCTCCAATGCCTCCGATGCGATCAGCCAGGTAAGCAGCCAGATCTCCGATACTCTTGTACCGGGACTTCAGGATGCAGCTTCTCAGGCATCTTCCGCAGCAGAAAGTATTGGTTCTGCACTTGGTGAGTATACTCAGGCTACTTCTTCCGCACTCGAAACAGCCAACAGCGAGATTGCTTCTGCTCAGACCGCCATGCAGGCAATGCAGAATGTCGCAGCAGCTCTGGATAATGCCGCAGCTTCTGCAGATGAAAATGATATGATCTCCGCTGATTCTATTGCCGGACTTTCTGATGCACTTTACTCTTCTGTTACAGATCTGGAAGGTGTGGATGGTTCTTTCGCAGCACAGTATTCCAGTGAGATCAGCAACGCCGTAAGCAGTATGTCCTCTGAACTTTCTTCCAGGGTTTCTGAACTGAATTCCGCAGCTGAACAGATGAATGCAGTTGCAGGTCAGCTTTCTGACGGTGCTTCCACTTTAAGTAACGGCGCACAGAATATGTCTGCAGGTGCAGATCAGATGAATGCAGGTGCAGGTCAGATCCCGGATGTTTCCGGTAATGCATTCAGCTCTGTGACTGCTGCCGTAAAACAGCTCTATGCAGGTGCTCAGGCAGTAAATGCAGGAACTCAGTCTGTTTCTTCTGCACTGACTACACTGGAAAACAGCACAGCATCTTTCCCACAGGCAGCCGCAGGTGTGAAAGCATTAAATGACGGATTCAAAACTCTGACTTCCAATGACACAACACTTACAGACGGTGCTGCAAGCCTGAAATCAGCAGGTAAGAAACTTACTGCTGCTGTACCTCAGATTTCCTCAGGTGCTTCTCAGTTATCAGAAGGAGCCTCTACACTTAATGATGGAATCAAAGAGTACACGGATGGTGTGTCCACTCTCGCTTCTAACAATGAAGCACTGACAAGTGGAACCGGACAGCTTGCCGATGGTGCCAAAACCCTGGCAAGTGGCGCTGATACCCTCAGTAATGGCACAAAAACTCTGGCAAGTGGAACAGCGAAGCTGGTTGCCAATAATGATTCACTGACCAGCGGTGCCCGGAAACTTGCAGACGGTGCTTCCCAGATTCAGAGTGGTTCCTCTCAGCTCTATGATGGTTCCAAAGAACTTGGAGATGGCATGACAAAATTAAAGGATGGATCCTCTACACTGTCATCCAGCCTCAGTGAAGGTGCAGATCAGGTAAAGAACACGAAATCCAGTGATACAACTGTCAGCATGTTCGCAACACCGATCGAAGATGAGGAAACCCAGATCACAACCGTAGAAAACAACGGTCATGCAATGGCACCATACATGATGTCTGTCGGTCTCTGGGTCGGTGCACTGGCCTTCTGTCTGATGTATCCTCTGACTACATACAAAGGCAAACTGAAATCAGGATTTGCATGGTGGGCAAGCAAAGCTTCCATTCTTTATCCGGTAGCAATCCTCCAGGGACTTCTCCTGATCATTCTGCTTCATGTATTCAATGGATTTACACCTATAGAGATGACAAAGACAGTATTATTTGCCTGCCTGACAGCAATGGCATTTACATCTATCATGTATTTCTTTAATATTACCTTTGGTAAGGTTGGAAGTTTCCTTATGCTGGTATTCATGGTAATCCAGCTTGCAGGCTCCGCAGGTACTTATCCGGTAGAAATTTCTCCGGAATTTGTATCTAAAATCCACGCTTATGTACCATTTACCTATACAGTAAATGCATTCAGAAGTACAATTGCAGGCGGCACAAGTATCCGTCAGTCAGTTTATGTACTGATCGGATTGATCGTAGTATTTACTCTGCTTACAATCCTGCAGTTTAATCATATGGCACATCAGCGTAAAGCGAACAAGGAAACACTTTATGACTGGTTAGAAGAAAAGGGACTGGCTTAAAAGCCAGTCCTTCTTATTTTTCCAGTCTCTTCTCTTTCATATACTGTGCCATCTCATCAGAAATATTGTCGATCAGATAATTCTTGCTGCTCTGACGTTTCTCATGCCATTGCTGGCAGATCTGATTTTCTGTAGCTTTTATTTCATCCCGAAGACCTCTGGCAGACATACGATGGGCACCCTGTCCCATAATAATGATCTGCTCCAGTCCATCGGATGTTGCTACAGTTACCTGATTTTCGCGACCAATCTTGTGTACCGTTTTCTCAATGTACTGATCCGCTGTCTCAGCTTCTTTGGTGTAAACTACATGAATGTTATGATAGGTGATCACTTCCTCTGCATGGCCCTCTATCTTGTAAGCATCAAATACAAGAATTAACGTACATTTCTTAAAGCCCTGATAGTTGCTCAGAATATCCATCAGTTTTGTCTGTGCTGCATGGAGGTTTGCATCTGCCAGCTCTTTTAAATCTTCCCAGGCATAGATGATGTTATAGCCATCTACAAGGAGATATTCTTTTTCTTTCCTCTTAGCAGAAGAACTGTTGCGATAATAGCTGCCGCTGTCAGATTTTGCAGAAAATGTTCTCTTAAACTGTGGTTCTTTGTAACGCTTGACCGGTCCGAATGTGCGCTCGAAAATAGCTTTCAGCTCTTCTTCATCCTCATAGCTTCCTATGCCGGCATTCCTGGGTGGACGATAACCCGAATCTGTCTGATTGTTACTGTTCCTGTTTTTTCCCTGTCCTGCACTCCCTGAAACATAAGAAAATCCACTATCAGCTCCTGTTTCTCCATTTCCTGATCCGTATTTTTCTCCATCGGATATACGGCTGCTCAGTTCAGAGTCGCCCACTCCCTCCAGGTGCATATAATCCTCTACTTCATACCATGGCACCACAAATCCGGCTCCATGAGCACAGAATACAGAACCTGTGGGATTGTCCAGATCACGTTCGGAATCATATCCAAACTCCTCTACAATCTCATCCTGATTCTGACATGGGGCATATCCTTTCAGCGAACAGAATAATCTGCCACGTCCCTTTGTATAGGAAGTTACCTGTGTCTGATAATCTCGCATCATTGATACAGGTGCACTCCCCTTCAACACCATCATGTCATCCTCATCTGCTTCCGGCTGCTGGAAGGTTCCATTCATTTTCTGAATGTCAGTCATGGCACGCCCGATCATATCTCCCGGAATCTCAAGTCTGAACTCATAATATGGCTCAAGCAGAACGCTTTTTGCTTTCTTTAATCCCTGACGCACAGCCCGGTACGTTGCCTGCCGGAAATCGCCGCCCTCTGTGTGTTTCAGATGGGCTCGCCCTGTGATCAGCGTAATCTGCATATCCGTAATCGGAGAACCGGTCAGTACTCCCGGGTGCTCCCTTTCTTCCAGATGAGTCAGGATCAGTCGCTGCCAGTTACGGTCCAACACATCCTCACTGCATGCAGTAAAAAACTGCAGTCCGCTTCCCGGCTCTCCCGGTTCCAGAAGCAAGTGTACTTCTGCATAATGACGCAGCGGCTCAAAATGACCTACACCTTCTACCGGCTCTGCGATTGTTTCTTTATATACGATATTTCCTGTGCCAAACTCTACTGCCACATGAAAACGCTCCCAGATCAGATGCTTTAATATCTCAATCTGAACCTCACCCATCAGCATGGCATGGATTTCTCCAAGCTGCTCGTTCCATACAATGTGAAGCTCCGGTTCCTCCTCTTCCAGCTCTTTGAGTTTCTTAAGCATCTGGTGAATATCACAGTCCTCGGGAAGCAGAATCCTGTAATTTAATACAGGTTCCAGAACCGGCATCTCGGATTCCCGTTCAATTCCAAAGCCCTGTCCCGGATGTGTCTGGGAAAGACCGGTTACTGCACAGATGGTTCCTGCAGGTGCTTCCTTTGCAAGCTCAAATTTCGCACCGGAATAGATGCGGATCTGATCCGCTTTCTCTGTATCTGAGAGAAGTTCCTTTACCTTCAATGTTCCTCCGGTGATTTTCATATAGCTTAAACGATTGCCCTGATCGTCTCTGGCAATCTTGAATACTTTTGCACCAAACTCTGAAGGATATTCTGGTGTCTCACAGTATTTTTCCAGCCCATGAAGGAATTCTTCTACCCCTGTCATTTTCAGAGCAGAACCGAAGAAACATGGGAAAAGTTTTCGCTCTTTGATTACTTTTCGGATATCTGATGTTGATATTTTCTCTGTTTCCAGGTATTTTTCAAGCAGTTCCTCATCGCAGACAGAAACATCTTCCAGAAACTGAGAATGCAGAGCTGATATTTCATCTTCTGCTTTCTCCGCTGTTTCGTCAATACTATTTTCCATTCCACTTGTGTTTTCCCAGGTGAAATCAACGCAATTATCACTTAATCGCTTCTTTAATTCTGCCAAAAGTTTCTCTTTATCAGTTCCGTCCTGATCCATTTTATTGATAAACAGGAACGTCGGGATCTGGTATCTTGCCAGAAGTCTCCATAAGGTCATGGTATGCCCCTGCACACCATCTGCACCATTGATCACAAGAATTGCATAATCCAGAACCTGCAGTGTCCTCTCCATCTCTGCCGAGAAATCCACATGTCCCGGCGTATCCAAAAGAGTTATCCCCCTGTTCCCCAGTTCAAACTCTGCCTGTTTGGAAAAAATCGTGATTCCGCGCTCCCGCTCCAGGTTATAGGTGTCCAGATAAGCATCCTTATGATCCACCCGCCCCAGCTTACGAATCTTTCCAGTCAAATACAAAATCCCTTCCGACAACGTAGTCTTACCGGCATCTACGTGGGCAAGGATACCTACAACAAGTTTCTCCATAGTATATTTAAAAGCTCCTTTTTCTTTATGAATTGATATATAAGTATTGGCTTAAATAAAATTAATCGTTTGTATCAATTAAAGAACTATTTTAACATAAGAATCTATATAATTCCAATATGGTTCTACTTTAATTTCCTGTGTCTCCGCCGGTGTTGCTTTGTCGGTTCTTTACATTCCAATATGGTTCTACCTTAATCGCTCCGAGAATTCCACCAATAACCGCCATGATTACCTTTACATTCCAATATGGTTCTACTTTAATTCCAGAGCGTTGTTAATCTGCCTTTTCCACTCTTTCTTTACATTCCAATATGGTTCTACTTTAATGTAACGGTGACGCTGTGCTGAATATCCTTTATGCGATCTTTACATTCCAATATGGTTCTACTTTAATAAATAAGCAATAGGAGCATTTGTTTCAGAAATATACTTTACATTCCAATATGGTTCTACTTTAATTTCGTTACTTGTTGAAAATTCCTTAACTTTGTTCATCTTTACATTCCAATATGGTTCTACTTTAATTGATGAATCTGAAAAAGAAAATTGCCCCTGTATTAACTTTACATTCCAATATGGTTCTACTTTAATCACATATGGATGCCCTGATTCGACAGCTACTTGCCTTTACATTCCAATATGGTTCTACTTTAATACGGTACTGTATAGATATATAATTAATAAACTCTCTTTACATTCCAATATGGTTCTACTTTAATGCTGATGAAAGGATCTTAACGGAAGATGCGAGATGCTTTACATTCCAATATGGTTCTACTTTAATCCATAGCTGTCAGTTCCGCATATTTTTTATGCTTATTTGCTCATTTTTGTCGACTTCACTATATCTGTTCTATTTTCCCATCCATTTTATCATGTTTTTCATCAAAAAACCACTCATTCCCTTTATTTACATACCATTGTCGACCTCTTCGCATTTTTATTTTATCGAACATCGACAGAATTTTTCATTATTAATCTACATCATCTACAAATTCAATTTTATAATATCCCATTTCATCATATCGACATTGCATAACTTTAATTTTTTCGCCTGGACTCAGATTAATTGATTGATATTGATGCACATATCCTTTTTTCATAGCCTTTTCATAAGAGTTCCAGTGATAATATGGAATTTCAAGCGAATACTGCAAAATATTACTTCTTAAACATTTTCTTTCAATCGCAGTTAATCTTTCTGAATTTAATTTCTGAGATATAGTATCTATTTCTTCTTTATATTTTTCATATACTGTTTCAGGAATGATCGTCTCACTTAAAATATTTCTCAATTTATTTTCATTTTTCTTAAAAGAATATATACTAATAGAATCTATGAAACGATACTTTTCCCTAAATTTCTTTATGAAATGACTTTGAGAAATATTTTCCGTTGTTAAGTATCTGTTAATCAACTCTTGTTTCTTACTTTCAGATAGTTTTCCATTAATATCATGGATCGCTTTATTTGACAACTCAAATATTGTTTTATCAATAAATCCTTTATTCCCCAATATGAAATCGCCCTCATCCAATTGCGTATATACATAACAATTGTACATGGTCACATTTTTTGCGCCTTTTCTATTGCATCTTCCAAATCTCTGAAACAAAGAATTTAAATCAAGAAGCTCTGTAAATAAATAATCAAAATCAATATCAAGGCTTGCCTCTACAATTGAAGTCGCAATCCAAATTCCCGATTGTTTATCCAGATTCCCATTTTTGTCATACGTCTTTCCAAATTTTATAATTTCTTCTTCAAGTTTAGCTCTGTCTTTTTTTATGAATCGACTATGAAAAATATTTACAGTAGCTGATATATTTTTACCTGCTGCTTCTGCCTTCACTGCTTCCATAAGTTTTTGTGCCGTAGCAATTTTATTACAAACTACCAGTATTTTATTACTGATGCCTTTTCTTTCATTTTCTTCATATAGATCCAGAATATCTTTTGCATTAATTTTTCTATCCATGACTTTTACATTATGGCGAATGGAATCATTAATAAATACTTTTTGATTGTCCTTTGAAAATCCAACATATTTTTCTAATAACTCTTTTACAAATGGAGATAAGGTTGCTGTCATAATCGCTATTTTTCCACCCATCTTTGCAATATGTTCCATTCCATATATTAGATAGGCCAACAAATCCGGGCTATACATTTGAATTTCATCAATTACAATTCTTGAGTAAGACAAGGTTGTCAATTTCAATTCATATCCCTGATATTTAAATACAAAATTAAATAGCTGATCCATTGTTGAAATACTTAATGGAATAGAAAATGCTTTTTCCCTTTGCTCATACTGAAATATTTCTTCATCTGTTCCCACATTCTTTTTGACATAATACTCCAACGATTCAGAATGAAGAAGACTGACTTTCTCAGACAAATTTTCATTTTCCAGTATATCTTCGCACACTCTGTCATAGATTGCATTAATCGCAGTTCGTAACGGTAACACAAAATATCCTTTATGATTTCCAATCCACCATAAACCGCCCTCCGTTTTTCCCATTCCTGTTTGAGCTATGGCAATAATATTCTGATTTTGTTTTTCCATGCAAAATCGTTGTAGTGAATTCCATTCCACATTGGGATTTTTTCTTTGCCACTTTCTCATACAATTTTCCAATCCCTGTTCCAGAAAATCATGAGGATACTCAATCATATAATTTCCACTGGCACTATAATCACATTTATGTAAATACCCTTTAATTTTTACTGCTCGAATATCTTCAATATCCTTAACCATAGCCAATTGAGTATAAAACTTTTGGGATAATTTGAAAATTTCATTTTTAACCTCGGCTAAATTTTCCTTAATTGTATCTTCTCTCTCCAAAATAGTCTTTATCGGATCACAATAATCATGATGATACATTACTGCAAAGCAGACTCGTGCATAATCCCGTTTATCATGCCCTTTTATCTTTTGAATCTGGTCCTCATTTACAAAATATACTGACAGTACATTATGTGGGATTTCTCTATCTGGATCAAAATATTGTTTTTCTTTTGCGAGAACTCTCTGTTGAAATCTTTCCGTTACTTTTCCAATATCATGATAATAACAAGCCTGTTTTACCAATTCGTATAAATCATCTGAGTCAATATATCCCATTGTTTTTAATGTTTCTAAATGCGTCAATAAATCATTTATATGTTGTTGAATCGTTTTATCTGGCTTTGCCCAATACCTTTCTAAATTCATCCTTTGTCTCCTTCATTTCCCAGAATGCATTCCTTTGTTATAGAAGCAAGGCAGCAAACTCCCATTTGCTGCCTCAATTTTAAAGAAAATTAACAATATAATTTTTCCCATCTTCCTGATCCAAGTATATTCCATTTCCAATTTTATCGATACCATATTGTGAAATATATACTACAGATTTTTTTTCAAAAATTCTTTTTCCATCTTTTAACTCATAATTTTTATTCAGATAATATCTGGTTCCATTTGCTTTCATACGATTTCGTATTTTATATGGATAAACCTTTCTCTCATCCGTTTCTTCATCCAGTTTCAGAGCTTCAGAATCTATATAAGCAGAATACTCACTTGTCGCCGAAATATTTCCAGTTTCAACTAAATCTATAACTTTTGCCTGCTGTATATCTACCATGTCTTCACTTCTTCCAATAGATTTTATGTCAGTCCAATGCTGTTCCAGATCATGTAAAACCGCATCATCTGCCTGTATATGAATAATCAATTGAATATTATTCAGAACTTCATAAAATTTCATAGACTTAGTTAATGTCCGAAAATAAGAAATAGGTTTCGTATAGTTTTCTCTTACATATTCATCATATCGCTGCTTTATTTCTTTCTCATACTTTTTAAGCTCATTTTCTCTCTGAAGTACACTTTCATATGGAATGCCCGCTGCTTTTGCCTTTTTTCTTTTCTCTGCTAATGCTTTTTTTCTTTTCTTCAAATGATTTAAAACTGGCCCAAGTCTATTTTTCTTGAATTCAGAAATAGTATCATTTAAATCCTTTAACTGTTGATACTCTTTCAATAATGTTTCATTGTATACCTGAATTGTTATATTTTTTCGAAAACTATTTCCCTGTGGTTTCTTAGCTACAGCAACCTTGTCAAACGCAGTCGACAGCATTTCTCCATTTTTCATTTTTACAAGAATTCCTCTGTCATCTTGTAAAGAATTCAAGAAACAATAATCGGTATACGGTTCACGATGCATAGATTCATACTGTCCTTGTATACTTACATTCATTGGATGGTATTCTGTGTATCCACATGCTTTATGCAACGCTCCAATTACTGTTGAAAAAGGGGGGAGCGGATATGTCATTTTATTATCCACGCATTCTGGTTTCCTGTAATTTGCGCTCGTCTGACGGATAACCAGTCGAAATGCTTTCATAACAGAATCTCTCCTTTCTGTTAAACGCCATAGTATTCTCTTACTTCTTCTTTTAAAGTCTGGAAAAATTCCGGCATATTCATTGTTTTCAGAGTTTCTTCTATTTCTTTTTCATTTTCCAGTGTCTGCCCTTTTAATAATGCCGCATGAAATCCCTGATTTTTCTTTATAATTAAATCCTCCGATAATTCCAGTCTGTCTTCTTTTACATGTACTACATTTTCAAAATAATGTGTTTTCCTCTCTGACAATCCACCTACTGCAAAAACAGGTTCCGCATTATCCATGTTTCCTTTTACTATCAGGCTTAACGTTTCTACTGCATTAAGCAACATGCATACTCTTTCAGCTTTTTCCTCTGCTTCTGCTTCCTCCTGAAAGTTATCATCTTTTCCCACCATTTCCAAATCTATTGTTATACTGTAAGTTTTTAAAGATTTATCATATTCGTACTGATATGGCATCAATCCTACCTGATCTGCATGATTCTGTACATTTAATCCATTTTCTTTTGCATAATTCGTGGCCATATAAAGGTTATTGTGAAATCTTGGCTGACTTACAAAGCTTTCGCAGGAAATGGCATCTGTTACGTAAAATGAACTATTTCTGATATATGTAGTGCCGCTTGTATTCATATATCCACCTTCTAAAGCTCTGCAATTAGATGCATTTGATTCTTCTGTAACTTTTTTCTGCACTGCTCCATCAATCTCTGTTTTCAAGTCTTCATATAAACCAGACTGAGTCATAATTGCATTTTTAAGACTCTCTCTGCTTCGAATTGTATACACTTTTCGATTTCTAAATACCTTTTGTACACTGGCGATATTTCCCAGAGATTCCGAATAATTAGATGTCATATTGGCTACTATTGTAATTGTCAAAGCTTTCTTATTCATTCTCCTTACCTCCCGTTTGCTTATCCTGCACTTTACTTTTCTTTGTCATCGCATTAGCAAATGTATAAGCTAATTCCTTGTTATCCTCAAAATTTTCAAACAAATCATAAACAAAATCAAATTGTATATCTGTATAATTGGACAATTGGGCAAGAATATCCAAAAATGCACTATAATCTTTCAGTGCAAGTGAACTTGTCAACCTCTGACGATAACTCTTTCTCTTATTCTCTGGTAATCTTTCAGCTACTTTTTTCGCACACGCATATGCAACAGTCATTCCTTTTGTCATGTTTTTTCCTCTTTCTTTTATCAACAAATTTAACTTAATCAATAAACTAACCAAGTATTCCGAGTCTCGTTTTAAAAAGAATTCTATCAATTCATCTGCATCTTTTAGGTTTAATATGCAATCCATGACTTCTTTTTGAACATCCAGATAATATTCTTTTCCTAATTGAACACTAAAACAAAAAGGTTCATATACCTCCAATTCAGAAAGAATATCAATGCTACGTTTTCGAATATATAAAGTTTCAAAAAAATCTCTGTTTCTGTTTTTAGTTATCACTTCTACATCGTAATCTATGAAAGCAGAACTTTCTTGGATAGATTTAAATAAAATTTTTCGGGCAGTTTGATATTTGTCCGGTTTTTTTTCCTTTTCTTCTCTAAGTTTGTCTATTAACTGCTGATTTGTATCTATAAGTTGTTTGACAGAATAATTATCATTAATAAATAAAGATTCACGTTCTCCACAAAAAGCAAATGGGATAAAATCAAATAGCTGGCAGTCTTCAGATGCAAAGCTTTCTGTTCGAAATGCAAAAGAAAGATTTTTAGATTTTCTCGCACCATCTACATAATATCCCCAAAGTCGGCAACAATCTCGTTTTTCCTCAAACAATAAATTCGGGTTGGCAAAATCGGCATACATATCCGATTTGTTTCGGAATGTTTCCTGTGTCAATATTAACCTGTTTTTTCTTATACATTCTAATATTTCTACCTTATTATCTCCATCAAATTTGATTTTTCCAAATATTTTTTTCATAATCGCATTGCTTTTAAGTAGTTCATTAATCTGCTTTTTCTCTTCCTGTGAAAATTCATCTTTTCTCAATTGAATTTCCAGTCTTTTATGTGGAAACGATAATGAATAATACTCCTCTGCAAATTCCAGAAATCTTTCCCGAGTAATATCTTCCTGATTGAATGCAAAATACTCGTCCTTAATCTCATATTCCAGATTCTGGTTATATAAATATTTTTCCAGACCTACAATTGCAGCAGAATATCTCCAATCTGAGGGAATAACATGCGTATTAAAAAGTGCATCATTTACTTTTTTTATCATTCTGCCCTCCTATATCTGCTGAATAATCTGCAACAAGCCATATCCCATCGACGAGTGTCCACCAACCCCTACCTGATAAAAATATTGCAGAATTTCAGGTTTTGCTTCTATAAGGAAAAATCCGATTGATATATCTATAAATTGTTTATATATGCGTGTTACAACTTTTTTTCCTGATATAGTTTTTATTTTTATCTCCTGCACCTCATTCTCAGCAAATCCCGCATAAATAGCTTGTCGCTTTAAACTATCGCCTGCTTTTTCTTCAAACTCTTTATCATTGATCGTATAATAATTGTCTGTATTGTTCTCTCTGAAATGTTCTCTAATAATCAATCCACCACCTGGAACAGTACGAAAGATTACTTTATCACTCGTAATCACTTCTTCTTGTACTTTTACAATTTTCTTAAGTATCATACTATTTTTATCTGGCAAAGGAAATCTTTTATGCTTCATTCCAATAAAAGCAAAATAAAAAATCTGCCCTATTTTGCTTTTATCACTTGCTGAAAATATTAATTTCAATCGAGGAGAAGCCAGAATAATTTTGTCTTTCTCATATTGCGGTTTATCAAATAATGGAACAAAACAATAATCTTTTCTGTCAGTCCCGGTAAAATAGTGTTCATAATATTTTCCCTGATTGCATTCTTCCAATGTTTTCTTCAAAAAAGAAACAAACATTGCCCGATTGTCAGACGGAATAATGTTCTTCTCTAGTTCAAAATATAATTCAATACGCACTTGCTACTCCTTCCTTACCATTTGCACATTTTTCCTATATTTTGATATTACTACATTTATTATCTATATACAATAGTTTTTATTATTAAGTACAATTTTATAATACTTGGTTTATATTTGTTTTTTATTTCTTGCACTTGTTTACTGATTTGTTATATACTTTAATTGTATCTGTTGTTCCACATTGGAATGTAAAAAGTATTATAAATTTTTACAGAATTAATAGTTGTTCCACATTGGAATTTCTCATTGCCAAAGTTAAACAGGTATCTATATCTTTAACTGGCATCATTGGAGTAACAGAAAAGAGCGCGCATGGCAAATGCACGCTCTTTTCTGTTACTCCACCTTTATATCCATTTTTTCATTCACCCATCCTCTGATAGTTTCTTCACTCTCGCAAAGAATCCTGGCTACCTTTTCAATTGAATCTCCCTCTTTAAAAAGGGAATTTGCAATTTTACGTTTTTCCTCTTCTCGCCCAATCTTTATCCCATCATTTTTTCCAGCTTCATACTCAGCTTTCCGAAGTTTCCTTTTTTCCTCTTCCTCATTGTATTCAAATATACTCATAGCGACTACCTCCGCTCGATTCTTTTGCAGAAATTCTTTGAGAATTCCCTCCTGAATGCTTTCGCTCACTGCACGTTCTACTGCCGTATTCAGTTCCATTACATTAGAATATCTGCGTACTTTATCAACATACTGAGCATATTCTCTTAGCGTCCGGCATTCTTCCATTAGTTTTTTATTATGCCCTACATTGATATTTAATGTGATGACCTTTAGTTCAAGATTTGGTTCTCCTGACATATTTTCATACGATTCTGACAGATAATCTACCCACTTATCTTCTTTTTTCTCTGTTCCATTATAAAATACGATAAAATTCGGTGTGGGTATTCTCAGTCTTGTTGAGGTATACAAGGACTTCCAATCCACCATTTTCTGATATTCGCTGGAAATGTAGAATAAGTCTCTCAAAGGCATGTTCGGGTTATACGTAGACTGATGTTCATACAGAAACAGATTCGTATTTATAATAAACGCCAGATCATTCTTCATTCCCATATAGATTGCGTTCTCAAGTGTCACAATCTCTAATTGAGCAACATCTGTATAAGAAGTTTCATTGATTGCATTATACAGCGACAACAGATTCTTTCTGTCTGAAAACAGCATACGGAAGACTGTATCTTTGTACTTACGGTTTGCAGTTGCTGTGTTGCCTTTCAATCGGTTTCTTTTCACAATAATTTTTTTGTTCTTTCTTTTTGCCATTGGCAATACCTCCTGTTTTCCGCAGGAGCCAAAGAACATTTTGTGCTATTCTTATCACTTCTCAGCTCCTGCTTTTCATAATTAACTGGAATTAAAAGCATGGATTTCTGAATTGAGATTAGAATAATCAGACGGCAAAAATGCCTTGAAATATAAGAGAAATATGCTTTATACTTATGTTAGCATTACTTACTCTTATTTTCAAGGCATTTTATATTCTTTTTATTTTATAAATTGTATGGAAGTTACTGTTCACACGCCACTGTCCCGCGAGGTGTTTTGGCATGAATATGCCAAAATCCCGAGACATACAAGCCAAAATTCCATTGCCGCAGGCAATCTGGAATGAATTTTGGCTACGTTACTGTGAACGGAGTTAACAGTAACGTATGGAAACTTTTTTATTCCTTATGTGTCCCTCTGACTACTTTGATTCCACGTTCTTCTATCATATTGCAGATCTGTGTCATCCTTGGACATTCATGCTTTCCATCCGGGAGACGACAGACACCAACGTGGATGGTACTGATCTTTTCACTGACCAGTCTGTCTATCTTTTCCAGGATTCCTTTGTCTTCTATGGGTTCTATCGGGTTGGCGCCTTTGCATCCGTTACAAGTCATCATTGCTGCCAGACAGGTATCTTCCGGATAATCCTGAAAGAAATCGGTTCTGTTCTGAAATGCTGCCAGGCATCCAACTCTGGCGCATACATTATTAGAATGAATACACGTCAAAATTCCTATTTTATTCATCTTTTTCCTCCATATATAGCAGGCCAGAGTCAAAAATTTTCCTGACTCTGGCCTGTCAATACTCAAACATTCGAAATCCTCTGATTTACTACGTAAATTGCTACTTTCTCATGTTTGACGAGTCCCAAGCTCCAAAGTCTTATCGTGCAAGCACGAACGACTTTCTGACCTTTTGACCCTGATATCATATTATAAAAATAAAATATGCATCTTCCCGCGGCTGTCATTTACCACTTCCGAATCTACCTGGTAAATCCTTTTGATCAGCTCCGAAGTGAGTACTTCCTGTGGAGTTCCATATCCTTCCAGCACACCATCTTTCAATACATAAATCTTATCGCAGTATGCCGCCGCAATATTCAGGTCATGGATAGCTGATATTACAGTTACGTTAAGTTTCTTTACCAGTTCCATCAGCATGATCTGATGTGTGATATCCAGATGGTTAGTCGGCTCATCAAGGATCAGTGCAGGTGTCTGCTGTGCAAGTGCTCTTGCCAGAATAACCCTCTGCTGCTCTCCACCTGACAGCGTAGAAAATGTGCGATCCGCAAATGCATCCATCTGTACCGTTTTCAGTGCTTCTTCAACAATCCGGTAATCTTTTGCATTATCCCGTTCCAATGCTTTCTTATGAGGTGCACGTCCCATCAACACGACTTCCCGTACGGTAAAATCAAAGTTGTAGTAATTGTGCTGTGCCACAACTGCCATTTTTCTGGCGGAGCTTTTTACGCTCATGGAATGGAGTTCTTCGCCGTCCAGATAAACGGCACCTGCATCTGGCTTCAGGATACGGTAGATGCATTTTAATAATGTAGATTTTCCGCTTCCGTTTGGTCCGATGATCCCCACCAGTTCCTTATCCTTTGACTCTATGGAAATTCCCTTCAGTATCTGTCTGGCGTGAAATCCAACCTGAATATCTTCTGTAGTGATTTTCATTACTTACTACCTCCAAATCCATAGGATTTCCGCACAAGCAGATAAATAAAGCATGGAGCACCGATAATGGATACCAGCACACCGATCGGCATCTCAGAATTCTTCAGGATCACACGACATGCCACATCACACCAGATTAGGAATGATGCACCAAGCAGTGCACTTAATGGCAGTAATCTTCTGTGGTCTGTTCCAAACAGGATTCTGATCACATGAGGAATCACAAGTCCTACAAAGCCGATCACACCCGCACAATATACTGCAAACCCAATCATTACAGAAGCAACGATCAGATAAAAAGTTCTCAGCCTGTGCAAATCAGTTCCCAGTGTGATCGATACATCATCTCCTAACAGCATCAGATTCAGATTACGATATTGCGTCCAGAAAATAATTACACAGATCAATGTAACAGGAAGCATTACACCTACTCTGCTCCAGCTTGCGCCTGCAAGGCTTCCCATCGCCCACTTCATTACTTCTGTTGCTGCATTTTTGTCATTGGTGATATAGATAACAAAATTGGAAAAAGCAGAACATACCGCACTGACAGCCATTCCGGCAAGGATCAGTTTGGCAGAAGTAGCTTTTCCGCCCATGTTTGCAATGGCAATTACTGCAAAAGAAGTGACCATTGCACCAATAAATGCAGTAACACCAACTGAGTTTCCACCGAGAAATCCACTAACTCCAAGCATGATCGCCAGTGTTGCACCAAGGGATGCACCGGATGAAATACCAAGTACATACGGATCTGCCAGTGGGTTCTGGACAATCGCCTGCATAACTACGCCACAGACGGAAAGAGCCATTCCAACTGCCAGAGCCAGCAGGACTCTGGGCAGCCGGATCAGCCACACAACATCGTGAACTGCGCCTTCTGCATAGGCGGACAGGCTTTTGATATGAAACAATTTATATGCAATGACACTGTAAACATCTTTCAGTGACAGATCTGCATTTCCAAAAGTGATTGCTGCAAGAATGGAAAAAATCAAAAATGCCGCAAGCCCGATAAGAACTGCCACATACATAGATGTCCTGAGCACACTGCCTTTTTTTGTCTGTGAAACCTGTTCTTTCACTGTTATGTCCTCAATCAGTCAAGATTCACATCCGGATATAATCCTTTTGCGAAAGTTTCAATACCATCCTGTGTACGTGTTGCACTTGCGTACATTTCACTGAGCATGATCGGATAAACACGACCGTTCTTTACAGCGTCAAGGCTCTGAAGTGCTTCGTCATCCTTGATAACGGCAAGCTGGCTTTCTTTTACAGTTTCCGGATCATCACCTGCATATGGCATGTATACAACAAAAATCACATCAGGGTTTGCTGCAATGATATCTTCTTTTCCTGCTGTAGAAGCATCCGGGTTTGCCAGAGTCGCACCCAGTTGTGTTACCATATCTCCACCAATGCTCTTTGCACCATAGTTTGTGATATCTTCTCCAAGAGGTTCCAGAACCATTACGCTTGGTTTCTCTTCTACATCTGCTGTTGCTGTAAGAGTTTTATCGATCACTGCCTTTGCATCATCTACGATTGCCTGTGCTTTGTCCTGTACATCAAAAATCTTTCCAAGATTTAAGATGTCTGTAAATTCATTTTCCAGAGTTCTGTCTCCGTCAGGGCGTGTGTTTGTGTTGTAATAAGTGTTGCAGCCTTTGTCGATCCAGTCTGTTACATTTCCGAGATTTTTATCAGAAAACAGGGAGCTCCAGGATAAGATCATGTCTGGCTCCAACATCGTTACAGTCTCAAGGGATGGGGTAAATTCATCAAGATAATTTGTTTTTGAAAATGCATCTTTAAATTCATCCGGAACTTCATTGTCAAGACCTGCAGTAGCTACCAGACGGTCTTCCAGGCCAAGTGCAAGCATGGTTTCAATGCTTCCCTGATATACAGCAAGAACTTTCTCCGGTGCCTTTTCATAGGTTGTTTCGATTTCATTTCCATCATAATCATAGGTTGTGATGGTCAGAGGATATTCTGTCTTTGTACCTTCTGCGTCTGCTGTCTTATCTGCATCTGCTGAATCCTGTGCTTCTGCATCTTCCTGTGTATCAGAGTCTGCATCTGCTGCCGGCTGATTGTCCTCTTTGATTGTCTCAGAGTCTGCTCTCTCTGCTGCAAAAGCTGCCGGAGCTGCGGAAACTGCCATAGCTGCTGCCATCATAATTGCCATGATTCTTGTGGATAAATACCTGTTTTTCATTTGACTTCCTCTCTTTTCGTATATGTTATTTACCTGTTCGTGTAACCGAAAAGATGGGACTTCAGAAAAAGTAAAATAGAAGTGATAAGAATAACGGATACTTTTTACGGAAGCTCCTTCTTTACGCTGTCAGGCAGGTTTCCTGACTCACAGATCACAGAAAGTTCCCATAAAATAAAAACTGATACAACATCCATGCTTCAGCAGTTCATGAATGTTGTATCAGAAATATTTCCAGATACTCTCTGACAGCCGGATTCCGCCTTCTCACATATTTATGCAATGACATATTACAATCCCGCTTTTTTTCTGTATACAGTGGCCGCAACCGTTCAGGCATTTCACCTGATTCCCTCTCACATTACCATACACAAAATCTGCATATGATAATGTTCACTTAACAGCTTATTCAATTACGCTGATACAATTTTAGCACACTGCTTTTATAATTACAACCATATTCGATACACATCAGAATTCTTTCTTCTCCATAAGCCGGACACCAATCCAAAAAGATCCCATATATACAATTACTGTAAATAATACAACTCCGGCCAATACCATTCCCCGGTTCAGTCCATTCAGCCATGCATCGACTGCGTCTGCTGAAAGTCCCATTGTTTTTATCAGAATATAAACTACGGCAAATATAATAGCCCACATGACCATTGCAATATAACGTCCTTTTTCCGCTCCAAAATGTATTACAAGCGGGAGCGATACCGCCAGCATAAGAAGTGCCAGTGGAATGTCTATCAGGCTGCCAATGATAGTCTCACTCAGACACCCCTGAAGTTCTGCCACACCTTTGCAGATTACTCCCGTTATCGTTGCAATTCCCCACGCTACAGCCGTAAGCCCTGCTCCCAGCAGATATTTTTCCGCCACATACTGTTTTCTGGTAACCGGCAAGGTCATAAGAAACGCAAGACCATTATCAAACTCATCATAACTTATAGTCGTAATGGCAAAAATTGCTGTGACAATCGTAAAATATCCTGCAGCAAAACTGACACTCACGCTTCCTGTCAGATTCAGAATGACTCCCATTACAACAACCATGATAAAAAACTGTTTCTGCTGTTTCATCAGTTCTATATCCTTTACAAATAATCCCTTCATACCTGTTCCTCCATCATCACTACCAGATCATCAATCTTTCCATTCTCAATTACAACATCCGGATAATTTTCCATATAAAATTGTTTCTGGTTTGTCAGACACCTGTATCCATAAGCTTCTTTCCGGATCTTAATAAGGTATTGCTGATCCAGTTTTTCGTACTCTTCTTCTGAAACTTTAAGAACTGCATAATCTGACAGCAGTACATCTGTATCCTCATGAAGAATAATTTTTCCGGCATGGATCATATAAAAATTGTCACAAAGACTCTCCAGATCTGATGAAATATGTGAACTGATCAGAATAGAACTGCTTTCATTTTCTTCCATATATTCTCTCAGCATGTTCAGCACTTCATCCCTGGCTATCACATCCAGACCAACTGTGGGCTCATCCAGAATCAGCAGTTCTGCCTTATGGCTTAATGCTGCCAGTACTTTAAACTTTGCTTTCATACCAGTGGAAAATTCTTTGATTTTCTTGTCTGTGGGCAGATTGAATCTCCTGCACTGCTGCAGAAATTCATCTCTGTCAAAATCCGGATATATGCTTTTCATGATATTTGCCACGCCCGCTGCTGTCAGATACATACTGAAGCCTGAATCTGCAAAAACAACTCCCAGTTTCTGCTTATCCTCCGGCTTAAGCTCTTCTGCCTTTTTCCCAAAGACCTCTATCTCTCCGCCATCCGGATGAATCAGGCCGAGCAGAGCTTTAAATGTGGTGGATTTCCCGGAACCATTTCTTCCAATAAGTCCTGTAATCATCCCAGGCTGTACTTCCATAGAACAGTCCAGCGAAAAACCTCTGTAATGTTTCTGCAAATGACTGATTTTCAACATGTCTTAGTCCTCCATGATCATTTCAAAAAGATTTCTGATTTCCTCATCGTTCAGTCCACATCTTCTGCCCTTCATGATTGCCTGCTCCAGATCATGTTCTACTTCTTTGAGCTGTTCTTCCCTCATCAGGTTTTTATTTGTGGCTGCAACGTAGGTTCCTTTTCCATGAACAGTAACGGTAAATCCCTCTTCTTCCAGATTGTCGTAGGCTTTCTTCACAGTCAGGGCACTGATCTTCAGTTCCTTTGACAAACTGCGTACTGAAGGTAATACAGTGTCCGGCTGTAACTCTCCTCTGATAATCGCAGACTTAATCTGGTCTATGATCTGTTCATAAATAGGTACCATGGATGAATTATTGATTATTATATGCATATGTTTCTCCTCCATCTACAAACAGTATATAACAGTGCATAACTGTTGTCAACTGTTTTATACTGTTATACATGATATTTATTTGCTTATAATCAAAAATGGATATTCAACCTTATTTCCGGCAATCTTTCACAATCGCCTTCTCATAAAATTGAATATCCATATAACCTTAATCTAACTCTGTTTTTTCGAATTAACTTTTAGTGGAAGTCTTATGGTTACAACTGTGCCTTCTTCCAGCTGTGAGCTTATGGTAACCCCATATTTCTCTCCATAAATCATACGAATCCTTTTATTTGTATTTCTGACGCCTATACTCTTTCGCTCTTTATTCAGAACCTCTTTCAAATCTTCCTCACAGATTCCACATCCATTATCCTCTACATAAAAAAGAATATCATTTTCTTCTTCCTCTGCTGAAATCCAGATCTTCCCGGAATCCTGATAATTTTTAAATCCATGCACAATGGCATTCTCTACAAACGGCTGCAGAAATAACTTTGGAACTTCCAGACTTCTTAAATACTCCGGTATATCCATACTCACTTCAAATTGATCCTGATATCTTTTCTGCATAATTCCAATATACCGTTTAAGCCAGTCCAGATCCTCCCACAGCGGAACCAGAACATCACCATTCTGGCTGGTATACTGAAGCATTCTCGACAGATCCAAAAGCATTTTGCTGGCATTTTCCTGTTCTCCTTTAAGGCATACCCAGTTAATGATATTCAGCGAATTATAGAGAAAATGGGGATTCATCTGTATATTTAACGACATGATCTCCGTGTCTCGTTTCTGGATCATCATCTCATATTTCTCATGAACCAACATCTGCAGGTTCTGATTCATTTCATTCAGTTTTTTATAAAAAAACGCAAACTCATCCCTGTTGTCATATACAATTCTTGCAGTAAAATTACCCTCTCCTGTTTTCTCTATCATGTGCAGCGGTTTATAAACTTTTTTCCCAATCTTTCTGGAAATAAGAACAGCCGTAGTAACAGATAAAATAATTTCTATAGTTACCAGAATCAATATTGCCCTGGTAAGATCTGTAGCAATATTCTTGCTGAAAACATTAACTGGAATCATGGCAAGTGTATACCATCCCGTCACCATACTTTTGGAATAGGTTACGATATATTCCTGATTATTTGCACCGTAGTATTTTACAGTTCCTTTATTCTCCGTAATTCCCATATCAGCTGCAGTTACATTTCGAAACAGCTTTGATTCATTCTCACCGTAAGGACCAACAACACTGCCATCTTCACTCATGATATAATAAAGAATCTGAGAATTTGCCTTTGTATACTTTTTCAGCATATTATTCAGATTATCCTCTGTAAAATTAACCACCAGATACATTTGATCAGTCTTATTTTCCAGATGTTCAATATGTCCTGATTCTACCCTGCTTAACTGCAGCTTTCTGACAGCCGTAAATACATGCTCATATTCCAGAAAATCTCTCGGCATATCTTCAATTGAAAACATGTCCATATAATTATATGCCGGAATCCACACAAGTTTTCCATTTGCCTCATCTGCTGCTTTCTGTATTTTAGAACCCATAAAGCTATAATTTGGATAATAGTTCTTTTCCTTTTCGCCAAACTGATAATACGGAGTCACAATATGCGTAGAATAAACCGTGTTATTCCACGGCAGATAGTCCAATAAAATTTTTGAAATTTCCTGACTGGCACTTTCAAGCTGCATACTGTCAGACGTATCCAGATTCTGAAATATTTTATAAATTCTCGTATCTACATTTATTTTTAATGAAAATTCCTCAATATAATCCAACTTTTCATCCAGAATATCACTGACATTCTCAGCATTTTGCCACATTTGTTTTTCTGACTGCCTGATCAGTTCCTGTTTTGACAAATGGAAGATAAATAAACCCAAAAGCACAACAGGAATAATGGAAATACAAATAAATGAACTAATCAGCAGAGTTTTAAATTTTGTATATTTTAATTTTTCCATCATCACCCAACTCTTTTGCGAAATTCTTCAGGTGTCATATTATGACGTTTCTTAAATGCCCTGTTAAAATAATTGGGATCCTTATACCCTACTTCCAATGCAATCTTCCTTACCTTATCAGAAGATGTTTTCAAAAGATTCTCTGCTTTCTCCATACGAATATCTGACAGGTATTCAGAAAAGGAAATTCCGAATCTCTGCTTAAATAAAGTACTGAAATACGAAGCATTAAAATGATACAATGCAGCAATCTGCTCCAGGCTGATCTCGTCCTGGTAATGTTCCTCTATATACCGCCTGCTTTCATCCAAAGGATCTGTCTCCTGTGAATCTGCTATTTCCCGGAAAGCGATTATATTTTTTATTAATTCCGCTGACCTTTTTTTCAATTCAGAATACCACTGACTTTCGATCAGACGATTATCCAATGCATTTAATTCTGACAAGTGTTCAGCTTTCAGATAGGGCTCCATATAACGTAAGATTCTGAAAAAAAAGAATACGATTTTTCTTTTAAAAATATCCGGCTGAACACTTTTATGCTCTGACAGAACCTCTGTTATTTTTTCAAAAATTGCTTCGCTTTTTTCCAGATTTCCTTCTTTTATAGAATTCAGAATTGCTTCACTGCCTACAGAATCCTCCTGCTTTTCATCAGACAGATATTTCTCTGCCTGCAAATATCTTTCTTCTTCATAAAAAGAATACTTCATCGCGGCCATAGCCTCTTCATATGCCTTGTTTCCGCAGCTTTCCATATCCGAATACAGAGAGCTGACTGCAAAATAAATTCTGTTTTTCTCAAGTACCAGGATATTTTGAATAAACTCCTCTATCTGAGTGATCTGTTCCTGTTTAATTCTTGATCCTGACAAGGCCAACACAGCCAGCAGATTTTCTGTTCCGTTGACCTGAAATGTAATTGACGATGTATCTATCAGATGTTTTTTTATAAAATACCCTATCTCCCGTTTCATCTCTTCATTAAGAATCAGATGCTGCTTATTGATCCGGATCAACATCAGATAGCCTTCCTGTCTCAGAGGAAACATCTCACTTAAGGGCTCCCATACCTTACGTCGTGTATGGTGGATATACTGATTCAGAAGCCACTCCATATATCCATATGCAGATTCCTTCAATCGTCGTTCCATCTGATCTACTTTTTGTTTTTGAACCTGATCCTGATTTTTTGATTTCTTTATTTTCTTAATGGCACGCTTTAACTCTTCTGCATCTACAGGCTTTAGCAGATAATCACTTGCATGAAACTGTAACGCCTCTCTTGCATAGGAAAAATCTGCATATCCGCTTACAATCACAAATGCAGTTTCTGGATAATCTGTTTTTACTTTTTTTTGCAGCTGTAAGCCGTCCATTTCTGCCATACGTATATCGCTGATCACAATCTCACAGGAAATATTATTCATGATCTCCATTGCCTCCTGACCATTTGATGCTTCCCACAGCATATCGTCCGGGCATATTTTTTCAAGAAGCATAATAAGTCCTTCTCTGTGAATTCGCTCATCATCTACTACTAATATATTGTACATTTTATCTCCTGTTCTGTCTGATATATACGTTTTGATTATAGCACAACAGGTGTGCATGAACAATTGCACACCTGTCTTTACAAATTCTATTTTTTTGTTCCGTGATACATCTTATCCAATGCATCGGCATAGTCTTCCTTGGAAAGAATCAGTACCGGTATTTCTGAAACCTTACACTGTTTTCCATCCGTCTCAAGACTTGCACTGATCACTCCTGCTGCCTGTGTTTTCTGTCCCTCCACATACAGGGTTACCTGTTTCATTTTATGCTGTGTATCCTGAGGGAAAGGATGCTCTGACAGCATCACGCTCTTCTCGCCTCCTGCCAGTTCATCTGGCAAACTGATGTAAAAACCAGCTACCTTATGGGTATTCTGTGGTACTTCTCCCACCATGCATACTGCCTTATTGTCTGAAAATACAGGTTGATAATCCCAGTGATAGAATTGTTTATACTGTACTTTCCATCCATCAGGAACTTCTATCTTCACTTCTGCATTTTTCCATTCTGTGTCTGTTGACTGGCTGATCAGATAACGGAATAAAAAGATTCCACAGTCTGAATTATAAAGTTTAGGCATGATAATTCCATATGGACTAAACAAAATTCCATCCTCTGTCATTGTGCTGCACTCAGCTCCTGCAATATCCGTTTCCTGCACAGCCATTGTCTCTGTAACAAACTCTTTCTCAACAAGAGCTCCTGCCAATACTAATTCCTCTACTTTTCTACATTCTCCCTGTGCACCTGCACCGTACTTACGTACTTCAAAAATAACCTTTATTGCTTCCTCATTATAGTTTTTAATATTAATAACAGTTTTTCCTTTTTCTTCTCTATATTCAATATCAAAAACATAAGCTCCAAGATGTGTTTTCTGAAGTTTATAACCGGAAAGCAATCCCTGTGGCTTGATGACCAGCGTTTTCTGTGTTCCATCCATCCTGAGGCCAAACCACTGCTCAACACTCTGCTGAATCCATGCACCCTGTCCCTGGCTGCATCTAGTCAGGCATCTTTTCTTATTTGTTGCTCTTGGCCACCAGAAAAGTGAGCCTGTTTCATCCAGACGTTCGTAAAGGAGATTCAGGTTATCAAGCATTTCCTGTCTGGTAAGACTTCCGCCAAGTTTTAAAGTACAGCCTGTTGCAGATGGATTCATGCCAAAATGTAATTCACGCATTGTCTGGAATTCCGGATCATAGTTTGTGATATACATAGAACGTGCATATCTGTGAAGGTTTACATATGGCTCATAATCAAACTCATACAGTCCATACAAAGGTGCCATAACTGTAGCAGTATCCTCACCGCCATAATAATTCAGATCATCCTGGATATAGAAGCGTTCCTCATTCTCACCTAAGTTGTTTCCGCCTGTAATCTGTCTGCCGAATGGTCCGCTACCTTCCATCAGTTCTTTCATGTCTGCTTTCATCTGTTCCATAAATCTGTCCACATCTGTCGCATCCCGTTCCAGAAGTCTCAGAATTCTTCTGTAAGATTTCAACGCATAATAACACTGTACATTTGCACCGTAATCATACTTGCGGAATACAATAAGATCGCTGGCGTATCTGCTAGAAATCAGTGCTTTTTCTTTATGTTTATGCTTCATCATTCCATCGTAGATCTCATCAATAGCAGCAACCAGTTCCGGATGATCTCTGAAGAATTTCTCATCTCCTGTCAGCTCCAGATATTTTCCTGCTATTACAAGCAGAGAAATATAGTAAAACATACTATGATCCGAATACAGGCTATAACGTGGCCGGTTTCTTTCTGCCAGATAAAACATTGCACTTTTTCCTACCTCAGGTACTGCATACATAACACTTACCACATCAGGAGTAATATCAATTCCCCAGAGCCTCGAAAGACTATGGGACGGTGCCCCCTGCCAGTTGGTCAGAAGACTTCCATCTTCTCTGAAAGAAAGGCAGTTAAAATTATCAAGAATAAACCGTACCTGCATATCACGGTATTTCTCACCAGCCTCCTGGTTTTCCCGAATATCTGTAGTGATTTTTCCAAATCTTTCTTTCCAGAAATCATCAGTAACATTCAACCATTCCAGCGGTGTATGTTGATACAGTGTTCCAAGGGCAGAATAAATCTCTTCTCTCTTTGGAGTAAGAGCAATTACTGTTGTAAATGTTCTGCTTTCATTTGCTTTTAATTCAAATGGTACATAAATTCTAGGATTATCTCCCTGGCCTTCACATACGGAATCCAGAAGCTGAATTGCTGCACAGGCTTCCGGGTGCCATAATACCAGCAATTTCTGATCCCATTCTGATTTATATGGTGTTACTGTATAATCATCGAAATATTTCCCATAATGCTCAAACTGATTTACAAACTTCTGGTCAAATGACAGACGAAGTTTTCCTTTCATTTTGCATCCGGAAATATTTTTTACTTCTATACAGTAGAATGCTCCTGCAGGTCCAGGAACCGGATGGATTGATGATGCCGGAACTGCTTCTTTCTCCAGAATCGGCGCAAAAGAGAATATTCTGGTTTCCAGTTCCGGATGCTCTGTAGCAGTAACCGGAAGAAAATCATCATAATAAGTTGTCCATGACTGCTTATTTGCACCTGAGATCATCAGACCATTGTCCAGCTCCAGATCATATTTCATTTTTCCAAGAAGTAATGCTGTATCATTCTGATAATACTGACCTATGTATCCTTTAAACTGTCCTCCCAGATCTGTTCCTCCGGATGGTACTGCATAAATTTTATCATGAGGAGTGCACAAAAAGTGCAGTCTGCCCATGGTATCCTGGCCCAAAAGTGTTCTTCCATTTGACTGTGTAAATAGCTGTCTCTCACTTAATGACCAGTCTGTGCGCTCCGAAGTTTCATCATACTGTGCTCTGAAATAAGAAGACTTATATGCCTTTTTCCAGAAATTTTCCCATGTATTATAAATCACATTTCCTCTTAAATGCATTGTTTTTCCTCCTATTCTTAGCCTTTCACACCAGACATTGTTACACCCTCAACAAGATACTTCTGACCAATGGCAAATACAATCACAACAGGTGCAAGCACCAGGCAGGCTGCTGCCATCATTAAATTCCATTCACCTCTGTAAGAACCAGTAAACAACTGAAGTCCCAGTGCAACTGTATATTTTTTCTCAGAATTTAAATATACAAGCGGACTCAGGAAATCGTTCCAGGAATTTAAAAACGCAAACATACCTACAACAGCCAGGGCCGGTTTTGTAATTGGCAGGATAATTTTTGTAAAAATCTGAATATGGGAAGCACCGTCCAGATATGCTGCCTCATCAAAATCCTTCGGGATTCCCAGATAAAACTGACGAAGCAGGAATATGTAAAATGCACCGCCTCCAAACCATGCCGGAACAATCAGTGGAATAAAGCTGTCTGTTATTCCAATAGTTCTCCACATCAGAAATGTAGGAATCAAAGTAACCGCAACTGGAAGCATCATACTGCTGATAATGCAGGCAAATACCACATTTCTGCCTCTCCATTTAATTCTTGCCAATCCATATGCACAGATGGAACTGGTAAGCATTGTTCCCACTACACATCCTCCGGTTACAATAAATGAATTCAGGAAATATTTTCCAAAGGGAAGTGTATCAAAAACTTCCTGATAGTTTTCCCACATAAATTTAGAAGGAATCCAGCGAGGCGGCATCATAAACACTTCCACTGTGTTCATCAGTGAACTTCTGATCATCCAGTACAAAGGAACCAGACAAAACAAAACACCTAAAATCAGCGCAAAGTATATTAGAATTTTTGAAATAATTTTCTTTGTATTCTTCATATTCATTCTCCTCCATAATAAACCCAACGGTTGGAAAACTTAAATATGACTGCAGTCAGTACCATAATGATCAGGAACAATACCCAGGCAACTGCACAGGCATTTCCCATTCTTCCAAACTCAAATGCTTCTCTGTACAGATAGTATACATAGAACAAACTGGAATTGTTTGGTCCACCCTGTGTCATAACATAAGACTGGGTAAATATCTGGAATCCATTGATGATTCCCATTACCACATTATAAAAAATTGTAGGAGTCATCATAGGAATCGTAACATGAAGCAGCTTTGCCCAGAATCCGCCTCCATCAATCTCAACTGCTTCCAGAAGCTGTCTTGGTACATCCTGCATTCCGGCAAGGAAAATTACCATTGTTGATCCGGTAGTCCACAGATTAATAAAAACCAGTGTGGGAATAACTGAACTTTCACCTGAAAGCCATGTACTTACCGGTAAATGCATTGCCTTTAAAATATTGTTTGCCAATCCCATGTCCGGATTGAAAATCCACATCCAAATCGCTGCCATTGCTACGATCGGAACTACAGTCGGAAGATAAAAGATTGTTCTGAAAAATCCTTTTCCTTTTACATTTGTATTTAACAGCATTGCTATAAAAAAAGAAAATATGATAGCTGTCGGTACAGAAAGCGCAACATAAATTACTGTTACAAGTAATGATTTATAAAAATACGGATCACTTCCACTGAACAGATTTTTATAGTTGCTGATTCCTATAAACTGTCCGCCTGTTGTAAAATTAAAATTTGTAAAACTCAATCCCAGACTGACTGCCATCGGAAGCAATGCAAAAATCAAAAATCCCAGAATACAGGGAAGACTGAATAAAATTCCCCAACGATTTTCTCTTTTCTCGCGATTTGTCATTTTATACTTTATTTTCGTCTGCATATTTATTCCTTTCTGGCATTATAGCTATTTCAATCAGGAAAGGCTGCCAAAAGCAGCCTTTCACTTGAATACTTTAAGAACGTTCTCCTGAATAGGTTCCTTCTACCAAAGAATCCGTCTGGCTTTTTACTTCTGTCATTGCTTCTTCTGCCGTTTTCTTTCCAGACCACACCTGTTCCAGTGCAGAGCCCACTAATGTATTAATCTCATTAAAATTCTTTACGTTAATTTCGGTTGCCACTACTGCATGATCATAAGTTGCCTTTACAATAGCGTCCTGAAAGCCCTCTGGTCTTGCAGGCAATTCTTCAGATGCCCAGAAATCAATCTTATCCGGATCAGTATAATATTCTGTCTGTACAGGCATCCATAAAGTTCTGTATAATTCTGTGATTCTTTCTGAACTTTCTGGATTTGTAAGCCACAGATAAAGTTTTTCGGAAGCCTCCAGATGCTTTGTACTCTTGAATATAATCAAAGAACCACCATCAAAGAAAGTAGTATAGTTTTCATCAATTGGGAGAACACCTACGCCCCAGTTGCATCCTGAATTCATAAGATCCAGATGGTTCCAGCTTCCGTCAATGTACATTGCTGTCTGTTTTGCAGCCAGTGCTGTTGCTGCACTTGGCATTGCATTCTTCTGTACTGCTGTAGGAGATACATGGTACACATTGATCAGATCTGCAAAATTCTGTAAAATCTGAGCTGACTTCTCATCATTTAATCCAAGTCCGTCCATACTCTCATCTAAGTAACCGCCGCCTGCTGATAGAATAAACGGCATATATACATTCCAGTCTGTTCCAAACATTACACCGTACTGTTTAATATTATTTGCATCAAAATCCGGATCAGCTGCATTTCTTCCTTCTGTATCCAGCGTCAGTTTTTGTGCCATCTCTACAAATTCATCCCATGACCAGGCTTCCTCTACCTTAGTCGGCGGCAGATCTACCCCTGCCTCTTCGAAGCAGTCTACATTGTACATCAGATTTGTTGTAACATTGGCCTGAACAGGTCCTGCTGATTCTGTAGGACTCCAGTTCCACCAACAGGTAGACAGATAATCATCTTTACTAAGTCCCATATCATCCAGAAGATCATAGAAATTATAAATCAGGCCATCCTCACCCATCTGACATTTCCATGAAGCTGAATAACTTACATCCGGTGCTTCGCCGGCTGCAATCATAGCATTCAATTTTGTCAGGAAATCCTCAGATGGAATATGCATCAGATCCACTTCAATATTGGGGTTTGCTTCCATGAATTTATCTACAGATTCCTCAATAGCCTTTTTTTCGTCTCCGCTTCCCCAGTAAGTGAATTTTATAGTTTCTTTCTCGTCACTACCCTTGTTTTCTGCCTTCGCAGTTGTGGTAAATAAAGCAGTACAGGTCATTAATGCCGCCAGACCTAAAGCCATTCCTCTTCTCTTCATAAAATTTCCTCCTGTTTTTTATCAGCGCGCTTGTTTTTGATGGTTTTATTATATAGCCTTTAATAGCATTTTCTCTATGGGACTTTTTTCGGATTATAGCATTTAGATTAGGAAAACACATTGATATATTTGCTGTTTACAGCAATAGAACAAAAGTATTATTTTGCGAAAAAAAAACAGCAACTGATAAATCAGTACTGTTTTAATTGGTTTATGTACCAGTTTTATACAATTTTTATTCCTGTCTGTTTTTACTGACTTCGTTGTATCTGACAGCTTTACTGATAACTTGCTGCTGTTCATAATTCCTCACCCAAAGTCAATTGCAATCAGATGGAAATCTATCACCGGATTCGCTACCTGCTGATAGACTAAACATTACTCTGCCAAATACGCCTTCAGTTTCTCCATATCAGCTTTCATCACTCTCCGTCCCACCTCATAAATCTCCTTTAAATGGGCGGGATCACGCTCAACCGGTTTTGCACTGATGTCTCTGTCCGGGCGGATAACATGGATCCTGCCCTCTTTTTCCAGATATGCGATTTTATCCAGCATACGATTATACTGAATATGACGTTCATCCAGAAGCTTTACAAGCTCCGGATACTCCCTGAACTTCAGTCTGAGCAGTGGCATCAGCTTATTATGTTCTTTTCTGTATCCCGGATGACGGGTACACACTACCACATTTTTCTCATACCCCTGTGAAAGCATCCAGTTTACAGGTATCGGATCTGAGATGCCTCCGTCCAGATACATTCTTCCATTCAGCTTTACCGGTCTGGCGGCCAGTGGCAGGGAAGCTGATGCGCGCATCCATTCCACATCCAGCCTGTCTCCCATTCTGCATTCCTGATAGCAGGGTTTTCCTGTTTCAATATCTGTACATACAACCGTAAACTTCATGGGTGATCTGGCAAATGTCTCTGTGTCAAAAACATCCAGCTTCCAGGGCACCTCCCCATATGCAAAATCTTTGCTGTAAAGATCGCCGGTAGTGATCCAGCTTTTCAATCCCATATATCGTTTATCCTTGCAGAATCTGGTATTATAACGAAGGGTTCGTCCAATCTGGCGGGACTTATAATTACATCCAAAAATTGCACCGGCGGAAACGCCAACTGTAGAATCTGCATAAATCCCCTGCTCCATCAGCTCATCCAGAACTCCGGCTGTATACAGTCCCCGCATACCTCCACCTTCCAGAACCATTCCGAGGCCTTTCTTTTTGTTGTCTTCCATAGCTATTCTCACTTTTCACTTTCTTTCACATATTCATTTCGGATTGCAAATCCATGATCCATAGGGCCACTTCCCTTTCCCAGGTCAAGCATTGCCGCCAGTGCTCCTGAAATATACTGTTTAGAACGTTTTACAGCAGTCTGCAGGTCATATCCCTTTGCAAGATTGGAAGCAATGGCACTGCTCAACGTACAGCCTGTTCCATGTGTGTTTGGATTATCGATACGCTTTCCTTCAAACCAGCAATATTTTCCATCATAGTAAAGCAGATCATTTGCATCATTAATGCTGTGTCCGCCTTTGCAAAGTACTGCACAATGGTATGTCTCAGAAATCTTTCCGGCAGCCTCTATCATTTCCTCTGCATTGGTCACTGACATTTCAACCAGAACCTCTGCCTCCGGAATATTCGGAGTAAGCACATCAGCCAGTGGAAACAGTTCCTGCTTCAATATCTCCACTGCATCATCACTGATCAGCTTGGCACCGCTTGTTGCAACCATAACAGGATCCACAACAATGTTTTCCGCTTTATATTGTTTCAGTTTCTCTGCTATTACATGAATCAGATCTTTATCTGATACCATTCCGATTTTTACCGCATCCGGATAAATATCCTGAAAAACAGAATCCAATTCCTGCCCCAGAAATTCCGGTGTTACATTTAATATTGCCTGTACACCGGTTGTATTCTGTGCAGTTAATGCGGTAATGGCACTCATTGCATATACACCATTTGTGATCATTGTCTTAATATCTGCCTGGATTCCGGCGCCTCCGCTGGAATCACTTCCTGCGATCGTCAGTGCAGTTCTCATAATTGTCTTCCTCTCATTTCTGCTATCATACAATCTTATCTACTGCCTCTTTCAGTTCTTCTGCTGCTTCTTTAATGTTATTTTGAGCATAAATGGCACTGATCACTGCCACACCGCAAATCCCTGTTCCCTTTAGCTGAGATATATTTTCTGCTGTGATCCCCCCGATTGCCACCACAGGGATAGATACCACTTCACAGATTGCCTTCAGCGTTTCATGGGGAAGTTCTGCCGCATCTGCTTTTGAACCGGTTGCAAATACTGCACCCACCCCCAGATAATCTGCACCACGCTCCTGTGCAAGCAATGCCTGCTCTACCGTTCGTGCCGAAACTCCCAGGATTTTATCCGGTCCAAGTTTCTCACGCACAGCACCTGCTTCCATATCACTCTGCCCTACATGAACACCATCTGCATTCATCTTCAAAGCAATTTCCACATTGTCATTTATGATCAGAGGTACCTTATAATCTCTGCATAATTCCTGAAGTTCAGCTGCTTCCTGCAGGAAAGTTTCATCATCTGAATTTTTATCTCTGAGCTGCAGAAAGGTTACGCCTCCATCCAGACTCTCCTTTACCACTTCCTTAAGGTTCCGCCCATTAAGCCAGTGACGGTCCGTTATTGCGTATAAGCGCATTTTCTCTTTATCGAATTTCATGTTTCACTCCTCTTTTCTACTCTTATCTATAGCAATTTACCCCAAAAGTTCTGCTGCAATTTTCTCCAGCTCATCTCTGATCTTAATGTGCTGCGGACATACTTCTTCGCACTTACCACATTTCACACATTCATTGGCAGATTTCCTGCCATGTTTGCCTGCCAGCCATTCTTCCTGGTGAACTGTGCAGTTGCTTCTTCTCTTGTCTTGCAGTTGATCCATGCTGCATTCTTTGTAAAAAGAGTCATATATTTTTTACATACTGATAATTCCCAAAACGTTTGCAATAGAACTCAGCAAAATAATAATCAGACAAATCGTTGCAAAGTATTTGATAAATACTCTGTACAGTTTCTTTCTGCGGAATGGAGAAGACTGTTCAATTTCTTTTACCATTCCATCAATACCAACAACACGAAGAATCAGAATACAGGTTGCAAGTGCTGCCAGCGGCATCATTACTGAGTTTGTTATAAAATCGAAGAAGTCAAGGAAGTTCATTCCAAAGATACGAATGAAATCCAGAAGTCCATATCCCATGGAAGATGCGGTTCCAAGTACAATCATGATCACGACCATCAGACCGCAGCATTTCTTACGGCTCCAATGAAGTTCGTCCATGAATGTGGAAACACTGGTTTCCATCAGGGAAACTGCACTTGTCAGGGCTGCAAGTAATACAAGTATGAAGAATACGATTCCTGTTGCAGTACCAAATCCCATACTTGCAAATACTTTTGGCAATGTGATAAACATCAGAGATGGTCCTGCCTGAAGTGTTTCAGGATTTCCACCGGAGAATGAAAATACCGCCGGGATGATCATCAGACCTGCAAGGATTGCGATACCTGTATCGAAAACCTCAACCTGTGTGGTAGATCTCTCGATATCCATATCTTTACGGACATAGGAACCGTAAGTATACAGGATTCCCATTGCAATGGACAAAGAATAAAACATCTGTCCCATCGCTGCTACTACTGTCATCCAGGAGAAATTTTTCACATTCGGAATCAGGAAATATTTCACACCTTCAACAGCGCCCGGACGTGTGACAGAATAGATTGTAACTACGACTGCCAGAACTACCAGAACCGGCATCATGATCTTTGACATTCTCTCTACACCGTTCTGTACACCACCGAGAATGATGATGAATACAAGCGCCGCAAATACCAGAAACCAGAGTTCCACCTGCCAGGAATCGGAAATAAAGTTTCCAAAATATCCGTCTTCCGCTACTGCCTGGACATTTCCTTTGAAATATTCCACAAGATACTTAATTACCCATCCGCCAATCGTACTGTAGTAAGGAACGATCAGCATTGGAATCACTGCATTTAACCATCCGCCGATTTTGAAGGATTTCGTTTTTCCAAAATGCTCAAATGCACCTACCGGACTCTTTCTGGTCATTCGTCCAAGAGCTGTTTCTGACATGATCAGTACATAACCAAATGACGCTGTCAGAAGAATATAGATCAGCAGGAAAATTCCGCCTCCATATTTCGCTGCAAGATATGGAAATCTCCAGATATTTCCCAGTCCTACTGCAGAACCTGCAACTGCCAGCACATAACCAATCCTTCCGGAAAAGCTTCCTCTGTTATGGTTATGTGCAGAATTGTTTTCTTTTTTCATTATACACCTCACCTCGTTACAAAAACCTCCCATAGGATTTCTCCCATGGGAGGTCTGCTAGTTTTTTACTGATTCTATAGTATCAAAAAGATGCGGGAATGTCAAAGACTAATAATAATTACAGACTTAATTGTAACATAGTTACTGTTCACACACCACTATCCCAGTATATATTTCAAGTATAGTCTTTCTGTACACATTGTTCTATGATATAATAGTTGAGCTACCACCCCTAGACAGGTGCAGAAAGGGGGGGTGTTGTAAATGGATATGATCTTATCATTTATGCTTTCTGTCTTGGCAAGTGTAATCGCCTACTACATTTGCAAATGGTTGGATAGAAAATAGCAGCTGGTAGCCAGCCTGGGGGAATAAGCCACCCTGCCCAAACGGAATAAAAAAGCCTCAGAGGTCGCAACTCTGGGGCTTTTGCTGTGTTATAAATGAATTTAACCTTATCATTTTGCCTACTGGCATTATATCATATGCATTTTTTGTTTGCAATATACTCAATATACTTTTTCGAATCAAGTCAAACTTTTGGTTACTGTTCACTTCGTTCACAGTAACGTATTGGACGGTCTTTGGATCAACACCAGCATAGAGAAGATTGGTAATGTAAGTG